>Ga0189290_100032_pt1 | contig 180975 bp, 155 predicted proteins | sample UW140minimetaG_FD_130318 | JGI IMG/M metagenome (GOLD analysis project Ga0189290, IMG submission 130318) | Marine microbial communities from the Costa Rica Dome - UW140 mini metaG | ecosystem: Environmental > Aquatic > Marine > Oceanic > Photic zone | place: Costa Rica: the Eastern Pacific...
AACTTCCGGGGCCGCCGGTTCCAGAATGCCCACGAGACGATGATCTGGGCGTCGCGCGACGCCAATGCCAAGGGCTATACGTTCAACTACGACGCCATGAAGTCGGCCAATGACGACATCCAGATGCGTTCGGACTGGCTGTTCCCGATCTGCTCGGGCGGCGAGCGGCTGAAGGATGCCGAGGGCCGCAAGACGCATCCGACCCAGAAGCCGGAAGCGCTGCTCGCCCGCGTGCTCTTGTCGTCGACCAAGCCCGGCGACGTGGTGCTCGACCCGTTCTTCGGCACCGGCACGACCGGCGCCGTCGCCAAGCGTCTCGGCCGCCATTATGTCGGCATCGAGCGCGAGGACGTCTATATCGAGGCCGCCGAAGCCCGCATCGCTGCGGTGGAAGCGCTCGATCCGACGGTGCTGAAGGTCTCGGCCGGCAAGCGCGCCGAGCCGCGCATTCCCTTCGCCAGCCTGCTGGAAGCCGGCCTGGTCAAGCCGGGCACCGAGCTGACCGACGCCAAGCGCCGCTGGACGGCGCGGGTGCGGGCCGACGGCACCATCGCCATTGGCGAGGACGCCGCCTCGATCCACCGCATCGGCGCCAAGGTGCAGGGCCTCGACGCCTGCAATGGCTGGACCTTCTGGCACATCGATTCCAAGAAGGGCCTCACGCCGATCGATACGCTGCGCCAGACCATGCGCGAACAGATGGCCGTCGAGGCGGTCTGACCGCCCTCAGTCCTCTGGTTCGCGTCTGACGTTTCAGGGCCTGCCGGCCGCTTCGACCGGCAGGCCTTCTGCTGCCAGATCCCGGGCAAGCTGGTCCGGATCGACGAAATGGATGGCGTGCCAGCCGGCCGCGCGGGCAGCGTCGACATTCGCGCGATTGTCGTCGATGAACAGGGTGCGCTCCGGCGCCAGATCGAAGCTGCGGGCGTGATGGTCGTAGATGGCCGGGTCCGGCTTGATCAGGCGGATGTCGCCGGACACGGTGACGCCGCGGGTCGCGGTCAGGAACGGGAACTTCGCCTGCGCCTCGCGAAACGTGTCGGAGGCAAAGTTGGTCAGCAGCGTCACGTCGACGCCCGCCTCGATCAGCGCATGGAGCAGTGCGACGCTGCCCTCATAGGCATGCGGCACCATCCGGTGCCAGTTGCGGCGGAAGGCGCGGATCTCCTCGGCCATCTGCGGATGGCGGGAGATCGCCTCGGCCTCCGCATCCTCCCACGGCCGGCCGCGATCCTGCTCCAGGTTCCAGTCGTGCGAGCAGACCTCGTCGAGGAAGAACTGCCGGCGTTCGTCGGACGGAATGATGTCGCGAAAGGGGATGTGCGGGTCGTAATGGATCAGCACCTTGCCGATGTCGAAGACGACATGCTGGTGGCTCATCGGCTATGTCTCCGTTTCGGTGTGTCGGCGGGTTCGGGTGGGCTGGCCTCGGCACGCACCAGCACCTTCTGCATCAGGGTCGGCAAGGCCTCGGCGCCGCGGGCCTCCGGCGGGCACCACCAGCCTTCGGCCGGCGGATCAGCGGAGAGTTCGGCCCGGTAGACCTCGAGTTCGAGCCGGAAATGCGTGAAGCTGTGCGCCACCGTGCCGCAGAAGCGCCAGTCGGCTGGAAACGGCGCCGCCTCGGCGCCGGTCGCGCCGTCGGCTTTGGCATGCCAGCCGGTGCCCGGCGGTTCGCTCATGCCCTGCAGCATGCCGGGCGCCTCGCGCCGGCGCAGCCAGACCGCGCCGTCCGCCGGCCGAGTCGCGACGAAGGCCGCGCCCTTGCGCTCGGGAACCGCCGCCTTCGGCTTCTTCACGGGAAACTCTTCCGCACGCCCCTCGGCGCTGGCGCGGCACATGGGACGCACGGGGCAGACCATGCAGCTCGGCCGTTTCGGCGTGCAGATCGTCGCGCCGAGATCCATCATCGCCTGGGCGAAGTCGCCGGGCCGCTGTTGCGGGGTCAGTTCCGCGGTGCGCAGCCGGATGTCCTTGCGGGCCCGGGGCAGGGGCGTGTCGATGGAAAAGAGCCGGGTGACGACCCGCTCGACATTGCCGTCCACCACGGCCGCCGGCTCGTCGAAGGCGATCGCGGCGATCGCGGCGGAGGTATAGTCGCCAACGCCGGGCAGGGTCCGCAGCGTGGCAGCCGTCCGCGGAAAGGCGCCGCCGAACTCCTCTGTGACGCGGATCGCGCAGGCATGCAGATTACGGGCGCGGGCGTAATAGCCAAGGCCGGCCCATTCGCCGAGAACCGCCGGCTGCGGCGCGGCGGCGAGATCGGCGACATGCGGCCAGCGCGTCGTGAACTTGGCGAAGTAGGCCTTCACCGCCGCCACCGTCGTCTGCTGCAGCATGATCTCCGACAGCCAGACACGGTAGGGTTCCGGCCGGATGCCCTGCGCCCGGTCCTGCGGCGACACGCGCCAGGGCAGCACCCGCGCATGGCGGTCGTACCAGGCAAGGAGATGATCCGCGAACGGACGGAGATCGGCGGGCATGGTCAGGTTGACGCTCTGTCTGGATGGCGGGCCGGGAGGTCGGCGGCGAGGCCCGCCTGCGGGCGGGCTGTGGGCGATGTAGCGGCCCGGCGCGGCGAATGCGAGCCGGCCGTCTGTCGCAAGCAGGACGGCGTCCACTCTGGCGACGTCCACGCCGTTTCATGCTATCCGTGCGGCGCGCGGTCCGGTGCCGGTAATACACCTTGGTGCCGGATGTCGGACCCCGCAGACATCGATCCGGAAAGGTCGTCCCGTGACATCGCCCTATGACCCGCGCGCCAGGCGCCGCACCGGTACCCCGCAGCCCGTCGCCGATCTGGTCGGCGGCCTGATGGACCCGATCCTGCGTCGCAAGGCTGGCATGACCACCGGACTGGTCGCCGCCTGGGGCGAAATCACCGGGCCGGGCCTGCGCGATCTGACGCGGCCGGAAAAGCTGGTTTGGCCGGCCCGGCGCGATGAGGGCGACCCCTTCGAGCCGGCGACGCTGGTCATCGCCTGCGAGGCGGTTGCGGCGCTGCGCCTGCAGCATCAGACCGGCGAGTTGCTGGCGCGGGTCAACGCGTTCTTCGGCTTTGCCGCCGTGGCCCGGATCAAGATCGTTCAAAAAGCCGTCAACCAGCACCGGCCGGACCGCAAGCCGAAGCTGCGCGATCTCGCCCCGGCCGAGCACCAGCGCGTCGCCGACATGGTCGCCCGGATCGAGGATCCCCGGCTGCAGAAGGCGTTGCGCGACTTCGCCGAGACCACCCTGCGCCGCTCCAAGGGCTGAGCACCGCTCGGTTCGCCGACCGCGGCGGGCCTGCCGGCCGAGACCCGCAGGCATTGGAAATGCCGCATTTCTCCCGTACATCCCGGTGAGAACGCGTTTCCTTCTGCAAGCGAGGCTCCATCGATGACTCATCCGCTGACCGCCCGTACCCGCCTGGCGAAGGCGCCCCGAATTGCCGCCTTCCTTGCCGGAGCCGGGCTGCTCGCGATCGCCGGCTGCACGGACGAGGCGGAGAGCACCGCAGCCAGCGCCGTTCTTCCCAATTCGGATACCGTGCTGATGGCCCAGGCCGACACCGCGCCGGCAACCCCCGCGACGCCGGCCGTCGAGGCGCCCGAATCCACCGGTTCGGTGGATGTCGCCGATCTGATGGCCGAGGGCCCGCTGCCCGACGTGGTGATCGGCGATGCCGATGCGCCGGTGACGATCGTCGAATACGCGTCGATGACCTGCAGCCACTGCGCCGACTTCCACGAGAATTCCTATCCGCAGATCAAGACGGACTTCCTGGACACCGGCAAGGCCAAGCTGATCATCCGCGAATTCCCCTTCGATCCGCGCGCGCTCGCCGGCTTCATGCTGGCCCGCTGCACCGGCGACGACGCCAAGCGCACGGCGATGATCGATGTCCTGTTCAGCCAGCAGGACGACTGGGCCCGCGCCGACAACGCCTCGGCCGCGCTGCTGAAGATCGCCAAGCTCGCCGGCATGAGCCAGGACGAATTCACCAGCTGCCTGAACGACAAGGAGATGCAGGAGAAGATCGTCGAGATCCAGCAGAAGGGTCAGAACGAATTCGGCGTCAACGCGACCCCGACCTTCTTCATCAATGGCGACAAGTTCTCCGGAGCGCTCAGCGCCGAGCAGATGGCGGCTGCCATCCGCGCCCGCATGTAGGCCATGAGCCGTCCAGCCCTGCTGGACCCTCGCCTGACCGGCCCGCCGCGGCATCCCTGCCGCGGCGGGCTTTTTCGCGTCGCAGCAATTGGCGCGGCATTGGATTTCTTCTAGACATGAACGAAGGTTCGCGGGAGGGGTGCGAACCGGCGCGATCGCCGCTCCCGCTTTGCGGCGCGCGATGGCGGGGCGGACGTCATCTCGCCGCAGGCGCAGACGCCGCGCCGACCAGAAACATGGCGCGGTCCACGAAGGACCCGTCGAGCTCGAGGGGGACGGTCGACCGCGTTCGATGCCCAAACGGATCTTTACATTCCGGCGCGGAGCGGCCGATCGCACGGCCGACGCGTCCGAGGCCCTCGGGCTGAAGGGTGCCAATCTGGCGCTGCTGGCGTCGCTGGACGTGCCGGTGCCGCCGGGCTTCACCCTCGCCACCTCGGTCTGGCGCGAGGTGCAGAGCGGCGGCGACGGCCTGCCGCAGGAACTGCGCGCCGATCTGCGCATGGCGATCGAATGGCTCGAGGGCGTCACCGGCCGGGGTTTTGACGGCGATACGCGCCCGCTGCTCCTGGCCGTGCGCACCAGCGCCCGCGCCCAGATGCCGGGCCTGGCCGAATCGGTTCTCGATGTCGGCCTCAACGACCGCACGGTGGATATTCTCGCGGCCGAGCTGGACGATCCCGCCTTTGCCTACCGCAGCTATCGCCGCTTCATCGAAAGCTACGCCCATCTCGTGCTGGCGGTCGATCCGGCCGAGTTCGAGGATATCGCCGATGCGGAAGCCGCCGAGGCGGGCTGGACCGAGGAGCCGGGCGACCGGGCCGGCTGGCGCGCGCTGATCGCGCGCTACCAGACCTATCTCGACGCCGAGATCGGCGCCGTCGTGCCGCAGACCCCGCTTGAACAGCTCTCCGCCGTCATCGAGGCCGCCTATGCGACCTGGCGCAGCCCGCTGGCGACGTCGCACCGGCTGATCCAGGGCATTCCCGAAAATGCCGGTCTGGCGATCACCGCCCATGCGATGATCTTCAACGAGCACGACCACAATTCCGGCACCGGGCGGGCCGTCTCCCGCGACCTGACCACCGGCGAATCCCGCCTGTCGGGCGAATTCGGGCTGGTGGCGCCGCGGGCGCGCGAGATTGGCGAAAAGCCGCCGGTGCTCGATCTGGGAACCCTGTCGGATGGCGACGCGGCTCGCTTTCCGGCGGATCTGGCCGAACTGACCGAGCATGTGCGCCGCATCGAGGCGCATGTCGGCGATGTCGTCGAGGTCGACTTCATGGTCGGCGACGGTGAACTCTTCCTGATGCAGTCGCGGGTGGCGCGGCGCACGGCGGGGGAGGCGATCCGCATCGCCGTGCAGTTCGTCGACGAGGGGCTGATCGACGAGGCCGAGGCGATCCTGCGCATCGATCCGAATTCGCTCGACGAATTGCTGCATCCGACCTTCGAGCGGACCGCCGACCTCGTCGTCCTCGGCCGCGGCATGCCCGCCTCGCCGGGCGCGGCGACCGGCGAGATCGTCTTCACCTCCGAGCGCGCCCAGGAACTGGCGAACGAGGAACGGCCGGTGATCCTCGTGCGCAACGAGACCTATCCGGAAGACATCCACGGCATGCATGTGGCCGAGGGCGTCCTGACCATCCGCGGCGGCACCACCAGCCACGCGGCGGTCGTCGCCCGGGGCATCGGCCGGCCCTGCGTGACCGGCGCCGGCGCGCTGCGCATCAATGCCGGCACGGCCACGCTGCATGCCGCCGGCAAGGTGCTGCGCGAGGGCGACACCATCACCATCGACGGCACCTCCGGCGAGGTGATCGAGGGGGCCGTGCCGCTGTTGCGGCCGGCGCTCACCGGCGATTTCGCCATGCTGATGGACTATGCCGACCGGGCCCGCCGCATGCGGGTCAGAGCCAACACCGAGACCCCGATCGAGGCCCGCTCGGCGCGCGCCTTCGGGGCCGAGGGGATCGGGCTTTGCCGCACCGAGCACATGTTCTTCGAGGGCGACCGGGTACGTTCGATGCGCGAGATGATCCTCGCCTCGGACGAGACCGGCCGGCGTGCGGCGCTGGAAAAGCTGCTGCCGATCCAGCGCTCCGACTTCACCGAACTGTTCGAGATCATGGCCGGCCTGCCGGTGACGATCCGCCTGCTCGACCCGCCGCTGCACGAATTCCTGCCGCAGAGCGACGGCGAGATCGCCGAGACGGCCGCGATGCTGGGCGTCGACGAATCCGTCGTGCGCCAGCGCATTGCCGCCCTGCAGGAGTTCAATCCGATGCTGGGCCATCGCGGCTGCCGGCTGGCGATCTCCTATCCGGAGATCGTCGAGACCCAGGCGCGGGCGATCTTCGAGGCGGCCATCGAGGCCGGCGAGAAGGCCGGCGAGGCGGTGGTCCCGGAAATCATGGTGCCGCTGGTCAGCCTGCGCAAGGAACTCGACTTCGTGAAGGGGCGCATCGACAAGGTCGCGGCCCTGGTGATGGACGAGCGCGGCTGCGAGATCACCTATTCGGTCGGCACGATGATCGAGCTGCCGCGCGCCATCGTGCGCGCCGACACCATTGCGGAGATCGCCGACTTCTTCTCCTTCGGCACCAACGACCTGACCCAGACGGTCTATGGCATCTCGCGCGACGACGCCGGCAATTTCCTGTCGACCTATGTCCGGCAGGGCATCATCGAGCGCGATCCCTTCCAGACCATCGACGTCGAGGGCGTGGGCGAGCTGATCGCGCTGGCCGTGGAGAAGGCCCGGCGCACCCGGCCGGACATCTCGCTCGGCGTCTGCGGCGAGCAGGGCGGCGATCCGGCCTCGATCGCCTTCTTCGAACAGACCGGGCTCGACTACGTCTCCTGTTCGCCCTTCCGCGTGCCGATCGCGCGGCTCGCCGCGGCCCAGGCGACCATCCGCGACGAACGCTCGCGGCGCGGCCGGGCCCGCCGCTAGACGCCGTAGTAGAAGTAGATCGCCACGCATGTGGCGAAGCCGACGATGACGTTCATCGGCACGCCGATCTTCACGAAGTCGGTGAAGCGGTAGTTTCCGGCCGCATAGACCAGCGTGTTCGTCTGGTAGCCGATCGGCGTGGCGAAGGACGCCGAGGCGCTGAACATCACCGCCACCACCGCCGCGCGCGGGTCCATGCCCAACGACGTCGCCAGGCTGATCGCCACCGGCGTGACGACGACGGCGACCGCGTTGTTGGTGACGATCTCGGTGAGGATTGATGAGATCGCGTAGATGATCAGCAGCACCAGGAAGGGCGAGGCGCCCTGCAGCAGCGGCTCGACCAGCTCGACCAGAAGCTCGACCGCACCGGCGTTCTGCATGCCGAGGCCGATCGCCAGCATGGCGAAGATCAGGATCAGGATGTCGCCGTGGATCGAGCGCCAGGCCTCGTCGGCATCCAGCACCCGGACCAGCAGCAGCGTCGCGATGGCGACGAAGGCGAGGATCTGGATGCTGGCGATGCCCATGGCGGCGAGGACCACGACCGCCAGCAGCGCGCCGATCGCCAGGGGCGCCTTGCGCCGGCGATAGGGCCGCGCCTCGCTGAGATCGACGCCGATCAGATCGTTGGATTCGGCAATGCGGGCGATCGCGTCGGGCCGGCCTTCCAGCAGCAGGCGGTCGGCCGGGCGCAGCTTGGTGTCGTGCAGCGAGGGGCCGGGCACGTGGCGATGGCGCTGCACGCCGAGAATATGCACGCCCGAACCGGAGATATCGACGAGCTCGGAAATCTTGCGGCCGATGCCACGGCGATGCGGCGCGACGGTCGCCTCGACGACCACACGTTCCTCGTCGCCGGCCGCTGCGGCGGAAACTCGCGCGACGCGGAAATTCTCGTTGGAATGCAGGGTCAGCAATTCCTCGGGCGAGGCGAAGAGGATCACCCGGTCGGCCTTCTGGATCACCACCTCGGCGATCCCCTTGCGGATGGTCTCCGAGCCGCGCCGGATCGCCACCGGGCGGATGCCCCGAGCGGAGAAGGACGCGGATTCGCCCAGCGTCTTGCCGATGGTGCTGGCGCCTTCGCGCACGACGATCTCGGTAAAATACATGTCGGCATCGGAGCCGCCGAGAACGTCTTCGGCGGAGGTGCGGTCGGGCAGCAGCCTGGGGCCGACGAACAGAAGGTAGAGGATGCCGGTGATCGCGGTCACGACGCCGATCGGGGTGATCTCGAAGATCGAGAAGGCCTCCAGCCCCTGACCGCGCGCGACGCCGTCGACCAGCAGGTTGGTCGAGGTGCCGATCAGCGAGCAGGTGCCGCCGAGGATGGTCATGAAGGACAGCGGGATCAGCAGCTTCGTCGAGCCGACGCCCATCTTTCGCGCCAGCTCGGTCATGATCGGGATGAAGACGATCACCACCGGTGTGTTGTTCATGAAGGCGGAGGCGACGAGCACCCCGATGCCCATGATCGCCAGGGTGATGCGCGGCCGCTTTTCGGCGCTGGTCACCAGCCAGCCGGCCGCCCCCTCGAGGGTGCCGGTTCGCACCAAGGCCCCCGACAGGACGAACATCGCGGCGATGGTGATCGGCGCCGGGTTCTGGAAGACCGAGGTGAACTGGTCGCCCTCGATATAGCCGAGGACGAGGAAGGAGACCGCGCCGCCCGTGGCGATCACTTCCGGCGGATAGAGTTCCAGGGCGAATGCCACGAAGACCAATGCGACGATCGCAAGGCCGATGAATGCGGAATAATCCGTCAGGAAGGCGTCCATATAACCCATGCAATCGTGGTTCAGGAACGCTGATCTGCAGGAGCCGGAAGCTTTTGCAAGGGGGGCGTATGATCAGTCCGACGATATACCGATCGCGCGGTCATCCCAGCCCGCGCAAAGCCCGCCAATCATCGGCTCAAGCCCGCCCGAAACGCCGCGCCGCGACACCGCGGCGGCGGCCGGAGCGCCGGGTCAGGCCGTGCCTTCGGTCTTCAACGTGCTGAACGGCAGATCGTCGCGGATGCGCGTCAGGACACCGACAAAGGCACGGGCGAATCCGCGCAGGCGCTCGTCGACCTCGTCGTCGTCCGGGACGCGGATCTCGGTCCCGTCCTCGTTCAGGACGGCGAAGGCGATCCGGTCACGGTTCTGGACCTCTACGCGGACCGCGGCGATGCGCGAGACGTTGTCGAGCGAGCCGTCAGAGGGCATGTCGAACAGGAACTCCCCGCCGACGCTGCCGGCCGCCGCCCGGACGCAGTCGGCGAAATCGATCTCGGTCAGATCCTGCATGTCGAGCGCCAGTTCGAGCTCGACGGCGCTGAAGCTGTCGCCATCGACATCCGGCGCGGCAACGGTCTGTTCTGCGATCTGCATGGGTGACACCATTCAATTCGTTCGTCCCTTGCCCCCGATCGTCGGGCCGGGAAACGGCTGAACTATGGCAAGCGCTGCCCGCAGACGCTGGACATCCGGCTTGCCTTTACCGAGATTGACGCGCGGGCCCATGCTTCGGTCCGGAGTCAGGGAGGACGGAATGCAGGGTTTGATGCAGCAGTGGCCGCTGCTTTGTTCGAAGGTGATCGACCACGCCGCAACCTATCACCCGCTGCGCGAGGTGGTGAGCCGCTCGGTCGAGGGGCCGATGCATCGAACCAATTACCGCGAGGTGCGCGCCCGTGCGCTCAAGCTTGCACAGCGGCTGGACCGCGAGGGCATCCAGCTCGGTGACCGCGTCGCGACGCTGGCCTGGAACACCTGGCGCCATCTGGAATGCTGGTACGGCATCGTCGGCATCGGTGCGATCTATCACACGCTGAATCCGCGGCTGTTCCCCGAACAGATCGCCTGGATCATGAACGATGCCGAAGACCGCATCATCTTCGCCGACGTCACCTTCATGCCAAACCTCGAGGCCATCGCGCCGAATGTGCCGAGCCTCGAGAAGATCATCGTCCTCACCGACGCCGCGCACATGCCCGAGACCAAACTCGCCAACGTCGTCGCCTACGAGGACTGGCTGGCGGAGGCCGACGGCGATTTCGCCTGGAAGGAGTTCGACGAGAACACCGCCGCCGGCATGTGCTACACTTCCGGCACGACGGGCAATCCGAAGGGCGTCCTCTACTCCCATCGCTCCAATCTCCTGCATTCGATGATCGCCCAGCAGCCCGACGCCATGGGGTTGTCGTCGCGCGACCGTGTGCTGCCGATCGTGCCGCTGTTCCACGCCAATGGCTGGGGGCTCGCCTTCTCCTGCCCGATGGCCGGTGCCACGATGATCATGCCGGGCGGCAAGATGGACGGCGCCTCGGTCTACGAGATCCTGACCACCGAGAAGGTGACCTTCAGTGCCGCCGTGCCGACGGTCTGGCTGATGCTGCTGCAGCATCTGGAAAAGGTCGGCGGCGAACTGCCGGACCTCAGGAAGGTCGTCATCGGCGGGTCGGCCTGTCCGCGCGCCGTGACCCAGAAGTTCCAGGAAGTCTACGACGTGCAGGTCATCCACGCCTGGGGCATGACCGAGATGAGCCCGCTTGGCTCGCTCTGTACCATCAAGCCGGAATATCAGGACCTGACCGGTGACGCGCTGCTGGACATCGAGGAGAAGCAGGGCCATCCGCCCTTCGGCGTCGAGATGAAGGTGACCGACGACGACAATGTCGAGCGGCCCTGGGACGGCAAGACCTTCGGCCGCCTGAAGGTGCGCGGTCCGGCGGTCGCCTCGTCCTATTACAAGGGCACCGGCGCGGAGGTCTTCGACGGCGAGGGCTGGTTCGACACGGGCGACGTCGCCCATATGGACCAGCACGGCTACATGCAGATCACCGACCGCGCCAAGGACGTTATCAAGTCCGGTGGCGAATGGATATCGACCATCGACCTCGAAAACCTGGCGGTCGGTCATCCCGACGTGGCGGAAGCCGCGGTGATCGGCCTTGCCCATCCCAAATGGGACGAGCGGCCGCTGCTGGTGATCGTGCGCAAGGAGGGGCGCGAGCCGTCCAAGTCCGACATTCTGGGCTATCTGGAAGACAAGATCGCCAAATGGTGGATGCCCGACGACGTTGCCTTCGTCGACGAGATCCCGCATACGGCGACCGGCAAGATCCAGAAGATGACGCTGCGCGACCAGTTCCGCGACTATCGTCTGCCGACCATCTGACCGAGTGACGGCGGTCCGGGCGGTCTTTCTGCCGTTCGGGCTTTCCTCTATGTTCGCGGTGCCCATGCCAAGGTTCCGCTCATGAACTCGATCTACGCCCGCCTGCCGGTGTCCGGCCACTATCAGCGAAAGTGGCTGCGCTTCGCCGGCCTGCCGCGCGCTGTCGCTGGCTTTGCAATCGCGCTGATGGTGGCGGCAATCGTCATCTACCGGCTTGGCGGCATCGAGCCGCAGACGTTGATCGACGTCCTGTTCCTCGTCGCCGGTCTTTCCGGCCTGGCCCTGTTGATCGCCTGCTATGGCCTGCTGCGGGTCTGGTTCGCCGGTATCGGCGGCGGGGGCACGGTCTTCGGCGGCTTCGTCCTGTCCCTCGTGGCCCTGGCACCCTTCGGGCTCGGTGCCTATCTGGGCAGCGTCAATCCGCGGACGAACATCGCCTATACGGACGGGCTCGTGCCGGACGGCATCGCGGCCGGGGGCAACCCTGCGGAGGGCCGTTCGGCCGTACCGCTGGTTGCAGGGGTGGCGATCCCCAGCGTGGTGCCGGGCCGCCGCTACATGGCCCAGGCACCACGGGTCTATCAGGCCGCGCGCACGGTTCTGGCCGATCACGGCTGGACCGTCGGCGAAGTGGTCGTCGGTGATCCTGCGCTGGCCGAGGTCGAGCCTGCTGTGGCGCAGCCGGGGGCCGACGATATCGGTGTCAGCACCGGCGACATCCCGATCCCGACGCCGCGGGCCGGTATCGACGCTGCCGCAGCCGATGACGGGCTCGATCGCCCGGAAAGCGACCAGTATCGTATTGGCGCAGTCGCTCGCGACATCCTGTTCACCCTGCCGAGCGACGTGACCATTCGCATGGTTCAGGATGGCGGCGAAACCTTCGTGGACATGCGCGCGGTTTCGCGCGCCACGGCCCTCGATCTCGGCCAGAACCGCCGTTTCATCGCAGCCTTTCTCGAGGATCTGGACCTCGCCATGGCGGGGCTGGAAACCCTCGACGCGGGAGGCTGAGCGGGCTGCGAACTCCGCGGGCTCGTTGCGGGTTCACGCGGGGGTGTAGACGGTCCTCAGCGATGGCGGGCCCTCGCAGGTGACGAGGCCGCGCGCCACGAGATCTTCCAGATGGGCCAGGACGGACAGACCGGCCGCCCCATGCAGTCGCGGGTGCGTCGTGCGGTAGAGTGCGGCGACGATCTGCGGGATGGTGCTGTCGCCATCTTTCAGCCGTCGGACGATGGCGGTCTCGCGCATTCGGCGGTGGCTGACAAGGCCGCGCACGAAGGCTTTCGGCGCAGCGATCGCGCCACCATGGCCGGGCAGATAGAGCCGGTCGTCGCGCTGTAGCAGGCGATCGAGTGAGGCCATGTAGTCGCGCATGGCCCCATCGGGTGGCGCGACGATCGTGGTGGACCAGCCCATCACGTGGTCGCCGGACAGCAGGACACCGTCCCCGCCCACCGCGAAGGCCAGATGATTGGCGCAATGGCCGGGCGTGGCAATCGCCGTAACAGTTAGGCCGCCCAGCATCAGGCGCTCCGAATCGGCGAGAACCCGATCGAAGGCAAGGTCGGTGTCGCCGGCTGCTTCCAACTGCTCGGCTTCCCCGGCGCGCAGTTCACGCGAGGCGCGGTGCGGGCCGCCACCGACGACCGGAGCGCCGCTGCGCGCGGCGAGCCGCCGCACGAGACCAGTGTGGTCGCGGTGCGTATGGGTCAGGAGGATCGCCTCGACCGGCCGGCCGGCGATCGCCGCCTCCAGCGCATCGAGATGCGTGTCGTCGTCCGGCCCCGGATCCACGACGCAGCAGGTCTGCAGGCCGAAAACGTAGCTGTTCGTCCCGGCGAAGGTGAAGGCGCTCGGATTGTGCGCCGTCACACGGCAGATATTGGGAGCAACCGCGATCGGTCGTCCATAGGCAGGATCGAAATCCGTCTGGAACTCAGGCATTGTTGGGCGATCGGGCCTTTCGCTTGCGGCCGCCCTTGCGGACCTTGGCCGGACGGTCCTGGGGCGCGGCGCCGCCGGCGACCTCGAACAGATCGGTGGTCAGCCGCCGCCTCGCGGCATCAGTGCGGGTTTCGTGCGGCGAGTCATAGGCGACCAGCAGCTTTTCCTGCCCGTCGATCCGGATCGAAGCAAGTCCCTCGGCATGATCGGACCCGCGGATCGCCGGCAGGTCGAGCACCCGCGCCAGCAGGCCCGCGGGATAGACCGTGCGGTCTGGATCGTAATCCGCGATCATGACAACCGATTGCATGGCCTCCAGATCGGTGGTCGCGCCGGTCAGAAGCAGCAGGCGGTCATCTTGCCATTCGAGGTCGCGGATCGCCTGGCCGTCGAGATCGACAGCCTGCAACTGATAGCGCCGGCCATTGGCCAGCTTGCGCGGCTTGAGAACGCCGGGTCGGGTTTCTTTCATCTCCATCCGCACGATCATCGCATGGCCGCCGATCACCGGCCCGCGCAGTCCCAGGAGCACGGTGTTGCCCCGGACCGCCAACCCCTCGATGTCGAGGCCATTCTCCTTGCAGGGATGTTCGACGAACGGTCCGATCAGTTCGTCCTTGGCCAGCATCTTGCGGATCGGCGTCCTGGACGACTTGCGCATCTTGACCATGCCGGCGCGCCGTCCGGGGATTCCGTCCAGCGCATCGATCGCCGCCACCGGTTCGAAGACACCCTCGCCGCGATCAACCAGCGGAACACGGCCGAGGAACCCCCGGTTCGGATCCCAGTCGATATCGGCCATGTCCTCCAGCCCGTCCTCGCCGGGATCGTCGCGCTTGAGGGAATGGGAGCCGCAAATCCATAGATAGCCATCAGCAATGGCCAGCCCCTCGATGTCCATCTCGCCGGACGGGCCGTCCGGTAGATCGAAGGCCTCGCCAAGGGCGAAATTGGTGTGCTCGGCCGCCTCGCGACCCCGCGTGTCCAGCATCACCCGCTCGATGGTCGCCGTTTCGTCGCAGGTGCAGAAGATCGACCGACCGACGACGGCAAGGGCCGAGACGTCCTCCCAGATCGGGTCGTGGACATGGGCAAGTTCGTCGATCGCGCGGAACAGGAGATCGACCGTGCCGGACCGGCCGCGGTCGAGGGCGAGATCGGCGCAGGATTCGGCAACGCTCTGTCGGGTCAGTCTGGGACGCCGGTTCTTGGCCATGGCACAGCCTCGTCGTTCTGGTTGACCCGCACACATCGCGCGCGAACGGCCGGGAACAAGGCGGAAGCCCGGTCCGGCCGGTCCCGGGACCTGAGACTCCGGGCGAGCGGGGCGCCACCATCGCCTCCGTCGATCCCCTCAGACCAATCCGGCTTTGACTGCAGCGTGATCGTTGCAAGAGCCGAGGTCAGAGGCTATAGCACCGTTCATGCGCCTTGGGGCGTCGCCAAGTGGTAAGGCAGCGGCTTTTGGTGCCGCCATTCGCAGGTTCGAATCCTGCCGCCCCAGCCAAACCGTTCGACCTTCTGAAATCGTCAACCTGACGTTCCAGGCCGGGGAGGCGTTCACCCTGCCGGACACCTGACGGTGGCACAACCGTGTGGCACGGAGTGTGGAAATGGGGATCGCGACAGGTCTCGAACGTCGCGGCGCTCTAGCAGAATCGAGCTGGCTTCAAAGCCCTCGTCCGGCCATCCGTTCCGGTTGATCCAGTGCGAAGAACTGATCGGCGACATGATTCAACGTCTTCCCAGCTAACCATCACAGCCGGAACCGGTAATTGGTGCTGACGTTGAGCGACCGTCCGGTGGCGTTGTACCAGGGCAGAGTTCCACTCACCGCCTGACATCCTCGAGCAGCCGTGCCGGCGCATAAGGAGAACTTTTGGTTCTCCTTCCGTAGGCAAAGGAACGTACTGATTCAGTGGAGGTGTTCCATGATCTTATCTCGACTTCCCGTTGCCGTCTTCATTCTTGTCGCGGGGCTTGGCTTGGCCGCCTGCGATGAGCCCACAGCCGAATACGACGAGGTCGGTAGCGGCGATGGCCCGACTGAAGGCGCGGGATCGACGAACCCTGCGGTCAACACGAGCGGTGACGAGGGAGCGGAAGGCGTAATCTCTTCCGAGCAGGACCCGCAGTAAACAGGCGTCGATGACAGGGGAAGCGGATCGCTAGCTAACTTATTGCTTGGGAACGGGAAATAGGACCGGACGTTGGAGTGCGAGGCCGGTTCGGCCACCAACAAAGGAAGACTGCTATGAAGCGATATCTCATCAATACAGCGCTTGCGGCGGCATTGACCGTTCCCTCTGTTGCCATCGCGCAGACTGCTGCTCCAGCGCAGACAACGCAGGAAGCCGTGGCTCGAACTGCCGCCGAATTCGTCCCGATGGCCGCGTACTCGAACCGCTTCGAGATCGAGTCCAGTGAACTGGCACTCGAACAGGCGCAGAGTGCAAGCGTGCGGAGTTTCGCACAGCGTATGGTGCAAGATCACACCGCCGCTGGTCAGGAATTGCAACAGGCCGTCGAAGCCGCGGGGGGCAGCCTGACCGTTCCGGCTGATCTTGATGCTCGTCATGCGGACATGGTCGAAGAGCTGCGTAATACTCCCGCCGATCAGTTCGACACCACGTATGTGCAGATGCAGAACCAGGCCCATGAAGAGGCCGTCGCCTTGTTTCAGGGCTTCGCGCAAACCGGGGAAAGCGGACCTGTTCGTGACTTCGCCGAAAGCACTTTGCCGGTCCTTCAGGAGCACTACCAGATGGTGAGTGGCATGGAGCCCGAAGCTCGTGCGACGGGTGCCGCCAAGGGCGGGGCGATGTCATCACCTGAATCGGGTGCCACGACGGCAGCAAGTGGTGAGCAGGGATCTAGTCCCGAGGAGAACACCACCCCGTCTGGTGGCGTCATCCCCGGGCAGGAGCCCCAGTAAGAATCGCGCAACCTCTCGCGGTGGAGAGGCTATCTGCCTGAGGATGGCCTCTCCGCCAATAACAGCGCAAGTTCGGTGCAGCCGCTGTCCTCCCCCCATAGGCGCGAGGGCGGCTACACCACTGATTTCGTCAGGAAACGCGTTACGGTTGTTGGCGCAATGGCACCACCGCTCGAGTGCCCGGTCATTGTTTCCTGCCAGATGGGCCATTCCGCAGAACAACGACGGGCCGGCGCGTCTGGCTTGTTTGTGACCCTGGCTTTTCCCTGGTGCGCCGAACGACTCGGGCGTGATCAAACACACGGTGGAACGGCGTTGCGCTTGGCCTATCGCAGCAGCCAGGCGATCGAGCGACGCAGCCGTGTTGCACCATCCTGCTGGAACCAGGCGCCGTGCGAGAAGATGACGCGATCCGGTTCCAGCGCCGCAAGGCTGCGCCCTGCCGTCTTCGCATCGTGTCCCTTAGCTTTCACGATTGCCCGCAGATAGATCGGAGCCCGCCCGTGCGGCGCCGTGACGCCGGCGAACCTCGCCGGAAGTCTCAAGGAAGGGGGCAGTTTTTCCGTCTCGAGATTCTGGATCAGATCGACGAGGACGAGCGTCCGGCTCGGTTGATGGTACAGCGCCACCTCCGCAAAACCGCCAACGCCTGGGACGATGATTGGCATGATCTCCTTCGCCCAGCCCGCCGCCCCGGGGCGAAGGTCACGGTCGAGCCTGACGCCCGAGCGACGGACCTGCCGACGGTTTCTCAGTCCGGGAGCGGCCCATGTCATCGCGTCGGGCACCTGTTCCTGCCACGCCGACAGGAAGGTCCAGTGCGCACTGTTCGGGGCGACCAGATGCGAAATGGGCCCCATCTGTTCGAGTTCGCTCTTCAGGTCGGCGTGAAACTCGGTCGGGGAGTGAAGCAGTAGCCCGCCATCTGCGAGGCGGATCACGGTCATACGGATCGGAAGCCGCATGCCGAGCGGCCGGATCGGGCCGCTGTCGACGATCCAGACATCGTTCGCGACCTTCTTCAAAACGTTCAGCGGCGGGTAGAGGAGGGCATCGTCGTTCATGACTACGTTCCGATCAGTGCGAAGACCAAGCCAAAGCTGAAAACGTAGAGTGCGAGAAAGGCCATCAGGTGGAGGAAGCCGATCATCTCGCCTGTGCCGAAGAACCTGTTCCCGATCGTTTTGATGAAGCCTTCTCCGCGTCGCCAGTGGCCCTATTGCTCGAAGAGCTTGGCGTCGCGGGCGATCATGGCGGCGTGGGTGCGGTTGCGGGCGTCGAGCTTGCGGGACAGCGTCTTGACGTGCAGCTTGACGGTGACCTCCTGCAGGTCGAGATCGCGGGGATCTCCTTGTTGGCCTTGCCGTCGCACAGCCCTTCCAGGACCTGCATTTCCCGCGCCGACAGCTTGTCCGCCAGCGGATGGGAGGCTTCCGCCTCCATCTCCGTCATCCACTTGACCGGCGCGTATTGTTCGCCCGACGCCATGAAACGCAGCGCGTTGACCATGGATTTCGCGCCCAGCGTCTTCGGCACGAAGCCGGCCGCCCCGGCCGCCAGCGCGTCTTCGGCAACGGTGCGCGATGCCACGCCCGACATCAGTGCCACCGGCTTGTCCTGATTGGCCGCGATAGCGCGCTTGAGGCCGGCAAGCCCGTCCATTCCGGGCATCCCGTAATCGAGGAGCACCAGATCGAAGGAACCCACCTCGTCGATGCGCAGCAGCGCCTCGTCGAGGGTCGCTGCAACCGTCACGTCGATCCCGCCCTCGTTCTCCAGGAACAGCGCAATGGTATCGCGGACAAGGTCGTGATCGTCTGCAACGAGAATCTTCAAGGACGTCTCCTTCCGATCGCGGACCTCGGGCTTCTCCCGTCAGGACCGCGGCTCTCATTGTGCCCCGCCCGGCAGGACAGGGCCAGCGGCGCCTCGCAGTGATCCGTCTCGCACGGTTCAGCGTGAGGGCTCGGGCTTTCCGATGGATTAAAGAGGCGCATGGGACCGCTGCATTCGGCAGCGGCCCCGTGCGTTGCGGATTGTCGGTGCGCGGTTCCATGACCGTCGCCGCCTCTATTCGGCGATCCAGCTGTTGCCGTTGGCCAAGTTCTGCTCGCCCTCGTCCATGACGCTGGAGGTTGCCTGGGCGTCGCCATCGTTGTTCTGGTGGTTCTCCGTCATGATCAGGCCTTCGGCGCCGTCGCCCAGCGTCATTTCGATCTGCTGCCAGTTGCCGACGGCAGTGGAGGTGGAATTGATGATGACCGGCGATCCGAAGGCACCGGCAACGCCGGCCGCGCCTGCAGCGCTGCCGCGATTGTCCCGGGCGTACTGGTAGGCAAAGGCGGTCTCCCGGTTGCGCTCTGGGAAATCCCAGGGATGCGGGCCGACGAGGGGTTCCCGTCCGCCGGCCATGGCGACGACGGCGAGTTCGCCGAGGATCAGGGCGGCGATGGCCGAGACCCAGAACCAGCGGGCATGCGTATCGTGATGTGTCCGGCGCATGATCGGTGTCCTTGCAGGTGAAAGAGGAACGGCGGGGCGTTGGGAGGACAAACGCCCCGCCGCCGGATCGGAGCGGTTCGACCGAACCGCTCCGGGGGCCTGTTACGGCAGCGTCACCGCGACGATTGGCTCGGCCGGACCGACATTGACGCTGAAATTGTTGCCGACCGCCGTGGCGGAGGAGCCGAGCGCGGGACCGTCCAGGCCGCCGACACCGGTGAAGCCGGCAATCGTCATCATGTCGGCCGAGGAGTTCGCCGACACATCGGCCATCGCCGTCTGCACGTTGTTGCCGATGCCCAGGCCATTCTGCGGGTCGGTGTATTCCAGATCGACGGTCAGGCTGTTGACGACGGCCGTGGCGGAATTGTCCAGGCTTGCGTTGTAGATCGTGTCCGACGTCGCATCGGCACTCACCGAGCCGGCCTGCGAGGGATCGAGCCCGCCGAAGTTCTGCACCGAATCGTAGTTGATCTGCACGTCGGATGAGATCGCGGCGCTGTTGCCCATGGCCTGCGCGTTGTTCTCGAGCGCCGCCAGGTCGGAGACCGAGCTCGTATCGATCCCCACGATGTCGAGCACCGGAGCAAGCGGATCGAGAAGCGCTCCGGCCGGCGCATTGGTAAAGGCGCTGATATTGCTGGTCGCGGCGATGTCGCCGAGCAGGTCCTGCTCGTTCTCCGCCTGGTTCAGGCCGGTGGGCGCGAGTTCCGTGATCGCCGTGGTGGTGGTGTCGATCGTGGTGGTGACGTTGGCATCCCAGATCCAGTTCACCTCGTCGAAGGCGTGGGCCGGAACGGCACCTGCCAGCATTGCGAGAACGGCGGCTCCAGCCATCAGCTGCTTCTGTCGGTTACGCTGCATGTTTTTTCTCCAGGGGTTTTGCCGCAGGTTTCTTGGTGTCCATTCCCGGCTCACAGTGCTTGTTCTTGACTGTTGGGAAGCCGAGTCCTTCAGTGAGGATCTGGTAGGATGCCAGCTCCACCACCGATCGCACGCCGAGCTGCAGCGGCTCGTTTTTCACAGCTCCGGCGTCGAATTCGAGAAGTTGTGCTCCGAAGAAGCGGTACACGCCGGATTCGACCTCGTAGCCGACGACCTGCTTCTGGAGACTTGTGACGTAGACGGTGCGGAAGGTCCGGACGTCGACCAGCCGAAGGTCCAGGCCGACATTGATGACGGCCTTTCGAATGCCGCCGCCAATGCCGCCGACGAACAGCCGCGCGCCCCCGCTCACGATGTTGTAGTTGAGCTCGGTCAGCGCCCCGAGCACGACGAAGTCGGACGGGACCACATCGAGCGTGCGCACCTTGCGGCGGATCGCCTTCTTGTCGATGAGCTGCTGCTCGGCAAGCGGCACCCGGACGTCGAGGCGCTCGGTCAGCGCGACCTGTCGGGTCTTGAAGAAGGCGCTGATCACCATCTCGGAGACGCCCTGGGTCAGCTCGGCGCTGTCGGTATATTTCGCGTAGGTCTTCTGGCCGGTCTTGTCGCTGATCTGCCCGACCGTGAGCGAGGGACGCCGCTTCGTCTTCACATCGGCCAGGCGGTGAGACAGGCCGTATAGGGTGTCTCGTTGCTCTGGACCGGCGCACCATAGGCCGGGGCGACATGGCTGGCGGCGGTGTAGGCCGCCGTCTGGCATCCGGCGAAGGCCGGGGCGAGGCCGGCGACGACGGCCAGCCTGATCGCCAGTTTGCGCCGGCCGGTACCCGTATGACCGGAGTTGCCGTTGCAGATTACCGTCGTATTTCTGGCGAGTTTCGATCTCGGCCGCATGACGTTCCCCTCCGAACCCTTTTCGAGAGCCGCGGCTGAAGAAGTGCCGTCCGGTCTGTCTCGATGTCCTGAGTAAAGACCGTCGAAGAATGCGATGACAGCGCGCAACAGGTTAGGAATGGAGACGGAAGAATAGTCTGATCGCGAACAGATATGCTTTACTCGCCAAGCGGATATTCGAACTATACGAAAGGCGAGGAGAGCCGAGGATGGCGGCGACCGGACGCCGGTGCGCAGGGCGCGATCCCGCCAGCATGCATGCACCGAACAAGTGCTCCGATCGCAGCAGGCCGTGCCCCGGGGCGCATCGGCGAGGCACGGCCTATACGAAAGGATAGGCCGGCTCTCCGATGCTCCGGCGCATTGTCCGTCCGGTCAGGCTACGATCGGAGAGGAACCATGCCATGCGGGGCGCCCGCGCCCGTTCAGACCCATCTCACCGGACCGGAGCCGATCTCATGCCGACCGTTCGCCTCGCTGCCTCTGCCTTCGTCGCTTTCCTTGCCCTTGGCACGATGCTCGCTCCATGCATGGCAGCGGAACTCGACGCGCCGACAGGCGACATCCTCCTGACGGTCAGCGGCGCCGTCACCGTCACCAACCGGGGCGATATGGCGGTCTTCGATCTCGGCCTCCTGGAAGCCTTGCCGCAGGTGGAGTTCACGACAGCGACGATCTGGACGCAGGGCGAGCACCGCTTCACCGGCGTGACGCTGGAAGCGCTGCTCGACGCGGTCGGGGCCGGCGGGACCATCCTGAACGCCACGGCGATCAACGATTACAGCGTCGAGATCCCGGTCTCCGACGCGGTCGCCGGGGGGCCCATCGTCGCCTATCGCATGGATGGCGAGACCATGTCGGTCCGCGACAAGGGACCGCTCTGGGTGGTCTATCCCTATGACGACGTGCGCGAATATCGCAGCGAAGTGATCTATTCGCGCAGTATCTGGCAGCTCGACCGGATCGACATCCGCCCGTGACGGTCGCGACGGAAGACCCGGCATGACCGCTACCGCCGATCCACGGCCGGCGCGCCGCCGCGTCTGGCGATGGGCCCGTCGATACGGCTTCGGCCTGGCCGCGGGCCTCGTGGTCATCGCGTTGGGCGTCGTCGGGCTGCGCCTGTTCGACGGTGTCTCGGCCCTGCGCTCCGCGCCGCACGACAATCTGCAATGGTCGCTCGCCCAGATCGAGGTCGATCTCCTGCAACTGGCCAATGCCGCCGACGTCTTCGACCATCCCGAACAGGGCCTCGACGAGTTCCGGCGGCGCTTCGACATCTTCTACAGCCGGATGAACACGGTGTCGTCGGGCGCGGTCTTCGCCGATCTGCGCGATATCGACAGCATCGGGGCGATCCTTGCCCGCATCAACGGCTTCCTCGCCGAGACCGCACCGCTGGTGGACGGCGAGGATCGGATATTGCGGGCCGTCGGCGACCGGGTTCGCGCCGATATCGAGGCGCTGCGCGACCCGGTCCGTCGCCTGGCGCTGGAAGGCGTGCGCCTGTTCGCCAAGCTGTCCGACAGCCAACGCATCGCCTTCGAGGCGCTGTTGCTCACCGCGTCCCTGGTTGCCGCTGCGCTAATCGTCATCCTGGCCGTCGCCAGTGCGGTGCTGACTCGCCAGTACCGGATCTCGATCCAGCGTCTGCAGGAGTTGCAGCGCAATCGCGAACGGCTGGCCGCGACGATCAATTCGGCGCTCGACGCGATCATCGTCAGCGACGAGAACGGACGGCTGATCGAGATGAACCGGGCGGCCGAGGAGGTCTTCGGATACAGCCGCGCGGATGCCGTCGGCCGCGACATGGCGGAGATGATCATCCCGCCCCGCTACCGCGAAGCGCACCGGGCCGGGATGGCACGTCTGCGCGCCACCGGCGAGAAGCGGGTGGTCGACCAGGGCCGTGTCAATCTCGACGCCCTGCATGCCGACGGCAGCGAATTCCCGGTCGAACTGTCGATCGGCTCGGCCACCGGACAGTCCGGGCCGATCTTCATCGCCTTCATCCGCGACATCTCCGAACGGCTGCGGGCCGAGCGGGCACTGACGGATGCCCGCGACCAGGCCATGGCGGCGGACCGGGCGAAGTCGGAGTTCATCGCCGTGATGAGCCACGAGATGCGGACGCCGCTGAATGGCCTGCTCGGCGTCCTCGACCTTCTCGGGCGGACCAGGCTTGCCGAGGAGCAGGCCGAATATGTCCAGGTCGCCACCACGTCGGGCGAGATCCTGCTGCGCAACGTCAACGACGTGCTCGACATCGCGCGGATGGAATCGGGCAAACTGACCTTCGACGTCAGGCCGTTCGACCTTGCCGGCACGATCCGCCGCGTCGCCGACGTCAACCGACCCCTCGCCGCGGCGAGCGGTGTGCCGATCCATGTCGATATCGGGCCGGTGGATCACCTCCTCGGCGATGTTCACCGGATCCAGCAGATCGCCATGAATCTCATCGGCAATGCGGTGAAGTTCACCCGAGCCGGCGAGATCCGCGTCGCCTTGCAGACGCTTTCGGCCGCCGCGGGTTTCACCCGTTTGCGTCTGACGGTGACCGATACCGGCATCGGCATCGCCGCTGCCGACCAGAAGCGGATATTCGAGGATTTCGTCACCCTCGACGCCTCCTATGCGCGCGAGGCGGCCGGTTCGGGGCTGGGGCTCGCCATCTGCCGCCGCATCGTCGACGCCCTCGACGGCACCATCTCGGTCTGCAGCGAACCCGGCCGCGGCAGTTGCTTCACCATGGAGATCACCTTGCCGAACGCCGGGGCCGGGGAGGCCGGGGAGGGCGCGGCGCCGCATCCGTTGGCCGATGCCGCCGCGCAGTCTCGACCGCTCCACGTGCTCGTGGTGGAGGACAATGCGATCAACCGTTTCGTGGTGCGCGAGATGATCACCGAGGCCGGGCATCGGGTGGACGAAGCCTGCGATGGGCTCGAAGGCGTCACCATGGCGGGGCACCGGGCCTACGATCTCATCCTCATGGATATCAGCATGCCCGGCATGACCGGCATCGAGGCAACGGTTGCCATCCGCGCCTCGCAGGGGCCGTCCCGCAACGCACCCATCTTCGGCCTGACCGCCCATGCCCGGCCCGAGGAACAGGCACGCTTTGCCGAAGCGGGCATGCAGGCCTGCCTCACCAAGCCGATCCGGATGGAGCGGCTGACCAAGATGATCGCAGACGTGCAGAGGGCGGCTGCGGGAAACGCAAGCCCCGGCGCGAAGGACGCGGCCGCCTCCGACATGCGGGAGAGCGCCCGCCCGATCCTTGACGCCGACACGCTGGACGAACTGGCGGCGATGATGGCGCCGGCGCGGTTCACGGAGCTTCTGCATCGCGTGTCGACGGATCTCGACCAGGGAACCGCGGCGCTTCAGGCAGCCATGCGGAACGGCGAGAACGAGGCGGCGGCGCATGAGGCGCATCGTCTGGCCGGCAGCGCCGCCCTCGTCGGCGCCGAAGCGCTGCATGCGGCTCTCGCTTCCCTCGAAGCGGCCTGCCGAACCGGAGATCCGGCCAGCGCCGAAGAGGCCGCGCGAACAACGTGGACGATTGCAAGGGATACACGAACAGTCCTCTGCGAACTGGCAGAAGGCGCAAGCTGACCCGTTGCATGTCGATGACCTGCGAATGCAGGCCGCCCATATTAGCGACAGAGGGCCGTGTGGATTCTAGGCTGCGCGCCGGCCGGTTGCCGCGATGTCCGACGAACAGGCGACGGGCCGCGGACTGCGTCAGTCTTGCAATCATGACGCCGGTGCCGGCCGCATCGGCCCGGTGAATCCACCTGCGCTTCGCGGTTCGCACACTCTGTCGGTCGTCGGTCGTCGGTCAGGAGGGGCGGAGGCATTACGGCGCGACCGACCAGCACGGCAGCCCGCCGGCATCGGCCAGTTCGGCTTCGACCACACGACAATCCTCTCAGGACGGCCACGGCAACATCCCGGCCGGTGTTCAGGTCGGGCGCGGCTGCTCAGCCGGCGTCGCTGAGGGTGGCAGCGGGAACGGTGCGGCCCTCGATCACGCCTGCGACTGATCCCGCGCTGGAACGCGCTCTGCCATTCCTTGGTTTTCCGATCCGGTTTTGCCGACCGCCGCCGCGCCTCGATCGCCCTCGACGCGCAAGGCTTGACGTCGGCAAAGTGATCATTAATGATCATCGCATGCAAAAGCCGGCTCGTCAGATCCGTTTCCCGCAAGATCGCCACCGGCGCATGGCCGAGCTCATCGCCGCACGTGGTCGCATGACGGTTGGCGAGCTGATCGATGCGTTCGGCGTTTCCGGTCCGACGGCGCGCCGGGACCTCGAAGTGCTGTCGCAAGCCGGGCTGATCGTGCGGACCCATGGCGGGGCGATGGCGCCCGGACAGGGCGGACCGACCGAGCCCCTGTTCATGGAGAAGCTGCGCACGCATCAGGCAGCCAAGACGCGTATCGGAGCCGCCGCCGCCCGCCGGGTCGAGGATGGACATCGCGTTCTGGTCGATTCGGGCACGACGACCCTTGCGGCGGCCCGCGTGCTTGCTGGCCGGCCCGTGCGCATCTTCGCGATGGATCTCAAGATCGCGGAAGCCGTCGCTGTCGGCGAAACCCGCGTGTCTCTTCTCGGTGGGGAAGTGAGGAACGGCTACTACAGTCTGGTCGGCGAGTGGACGTTGCGCGCGCTGCGCGACCTAGTCTGCGATCTGTTTCTGATGTCGGCGGATGCGCTCGACCCGGCCGGCGTCTCGAATTCCACCCCGGAGGAAGCGGCCGTGAAGCAGGGCGGCATCGGCTGTGCCGCCCGGACGATCCTTCTCGCCGATCATTCCAAACTGGGGACGCGCGCGCCGGTGCCGGTCTGCGGCCTCGATGCAATCGAGACCCTGATCACGGATCGCAAGGCCGCCGGCCGTCTCGACCCTTATCGCTCGTCATTCGACAGGATCGAACTTCACTAACGCAATCACGGCGACAGCCGTCTTGCCCAGCACAGGACACCCGGCCGACCGATGAACAAGTTCAGGACCTTATTCGGCGAACGCAAGCCCGTCATTGCGATGGTGCATTTGCTGCCGCTCCCGGGAACGCCCCTGTACGATCCCGAAGGGGGGATCGAGGCAATCGTCGAGGCGGCGCGACGTGACCTGCAGGCACTCCAGGCCGCCGATGTCGATGCGGTGATGTTCGGCAACGAGAACGACCGCCCGTACGAACTGAAGGTCGATACGGCGTCGACGGCAACCATGGCCCAGGTGATCGGACGGCTGCGGCCGGAAATCGAGAAACCGTTCGGCGTCAACGTTCTGTGGGATCCGATGGCGAGCGTCGCGCTGGCCGCAGCAACGGGGGCTGCCTTCCTGCGCGAGATCCTGACCGGAACCTATGCGTCCGACATGGGACCCTGGACCCCAGATGCCGGCGCTGCGATGCGGTATCGTGATAGACTGCGCCGGCCGGACCTTGCGATGTTCGCCAATGTTTGCGCGGAGTTCGCTTATTCGCTCGATCGTCGTGAACTGGCGGATCGGGCGCGTTCGGCCGTGTTTTCCTCGATCCCGGATGCGATCCTCGTGTCCGGCGCGATCACCGGCGAAGCGGCCGAAATGACTGACCTCATCGCCGTGAAGGGTGTGCTTCCGACAACGCCGGTGCTTGCCAATACCGGCGTCAAGCACGCGACGGTCGCCGATGTTCTCAAGGTCGCTGATGGCTGCATCGTGGGCTCTTCGCTGAAAATCGACGGCGATACCTGGAAACCGGTGGATGCTGAGCGGGCCGCCGAATTCATGCGGCTCGCAAAGGTCGCAAGGGGGGAGTGAGCGCGATGAGCGTGCGTCGCGACAGTCACGGCTCGTATCTTCTCGGGCTCGGCGCGCTGGCGCTCGTGATCTTCGCGGCGCTGTCTTTGTTCGCACCGAACTTCCTGAGCTTCGCCAACCTCAATTCGATGGGGTCGCAGTTTCCCGAGTTCGGTCTTCTCGCTCTGGCGGTCTTGCCCACCATGCTGTCGGGCGGCATCGACCTGTCGGTCGTGGCGATGGCCAATCTCGCATCGATCGTGGCCGCGCTTCTGCTGCGCGCGGGTCCGGAATTCGCCTGGCTGGCAATTCCCGCGGCGCTGCTGATCGGTATTCTCTGCGGCCTGCTCAATGGCTGCCTGGTCGCCTATCTCCGCCTCCCGCCCATTCTCGCGACGCTCGGCACCCTGCAGCTCTACGGCGGGATCGGCATCGTGGTGACCGGCGGGCCCGCCATTACCGGCATACCTTCATGGTACGGCGCCTTCGGCAATGCCTCGATCGGCGGCTTCCTCCCGGTTCCGCTGCTGGTCTTCGCGCTGGCCGCCGTCGGCCTCGGCCTGTATCTGCGACTGACCCCCTCAGGCATGCGCGCGCGACTGTTCGGTGCCAACCCGGTGGCGGCCCGCTTCGCCGGCATGCCGGAAACGTCGTTGATCCTGAAGATCTACGGTATGTCCGGCTTCATCGCGGCCCTCGCCGGCCTCGTGATCCTTGCGCGGGTCAACTCCGCAAATGCGGATTACGGCGGGTCATACCTGCTCCTCGTCATTCTCATCAACATCCTTGCCGGCGTCAGCCCGTTTGGCGGATCGGGTTCGGTTACCGGCATCGTTCTGGCGGTGATCAGCCTGCAGCTGATTTCCTCTGGCCTCAACTTTCTCGCATTCTCGGCCTTCGCACGCGACCTGTTCTTCGGTGGCCTGCTGATCCTCGTGATGACCGCCAGAGCACTCTTCGAAGGCGCAGGTCTCGCAAGGTTCCGGCCGAGGCCCGACAAGGCGACTTCGACATGACTGACCTCAAGACCAGACTGCGGACAATCCTTCACGACCTGATGCTGGTACCGGGACTGTCCGGCCACGAAGACCGGGTCCGTCGCAGGACGGCCGAAGCACTGGCGGAATTCGGCCTGACCTCTCGCACCGATCGGCTCGGAAATCTCATCTCGACGATCGAAGGCGAGGCGGGGGGCCCGAGCATCATGCTCTTCGCGCATACCGATCAGTTGGGGTTCGTAACCCGCAAGATCGAGCCGAGCGGCCTGATCCGTGTCGAGCGGCTCGGCGGGGTCCCCGAAAAGGCGTTGGCGGCTCAGGCCGTACGCTTCTGTGTCGGCGAGGGGCGGGATATCCCAGGTATCGTCGCCAACAAGAGCCATCACGCGACGCCGCCTGAAGAGAAATACAAGGTCACGCCCTATGCGGACCTGTTCATCGACGTGGGGGCCGACACGGCGGACGCGGTCCGGGCGCTGGGGATCGAGATCGGGACACCGGTCGTCTACGAGCCCAGGGTCATGCACCTGAATGCCGATCGTATCGCCGGCACGTCGGTCGACGATCGGGCCGGCTGTGCGGTGGTCGTGGAAGCAGCCCGGCTGTTGAAGGACATCTCGCCACGCCCCACCGTGCATTTCGTCTTCGCAGTACTGGAGGAGTTCAACCTGCGCGGCGCAATGGTAGCAGCTCAGGCGCTTCGCCCGGATATCGCGATCCAGCTCGATCTCGCGCTGACGGCGGACACGCCGGACATGACGCATCGCGGCGAGGTGCAACTGGGCGGTGGGCCTGCCATGAGCCTCTATTCCTTCCATGGTCGCGGCACGCTCAACGGCACGATTCCCCATCCGGCGCTGACGGCCTTGGTGGCGTCGACCGCCAAGGAGGACGGGATTCCGCTCCAGCGCACCGCGCATGTCGGCGCGCTGACGGACTCGTCCTATGTCCAGCTTGTCGGCGAGGGCGTTGCCTGCATCGATCTGTGCTTTCCGAGCCGCTACACCCATACCGCGCTCGAGGTCTGCGATCTGAACGATCTCGTGGGTCTGACCGAACTGGTGGTCGGCGCCATCCGGCGTATCGGGGTCGACTTCCCCCTTGATCGGGATGTCTACACGTGAGCGGGGCCTATCTCGGCATCGACGTCGGAACCTTCGAGACGAAAGGCGTCCTCGTTGCAGGGGATGGTCGGATCCTCGCGCAGGCGCGCCGTTCGCACCAGATGATCGTGCCGCGTCCGGGCTGGGCCGAACACGATCCGGAATCGGACTGGTGGGGAGAATTCGCCGCGATCTCCCGGGAACTGCTTGCCGAGGCCGATCTGCCGGCGACCGATATACGGGCAGTCGGCGCCAGCGGAATTGGTCCGTGCATGTTGCCGGTCGATCGTCTCGGCAACCCGTTGATGAACGCCGTGTTGTATGGGGTCGACACGCGCGCCCACGCCGAAATCGCCGAGCTGAACGAGCGCATCGGTCCGGACAGGCTGTTCGAGCGCACGGGGAATGCGCTGACCTCGCAATCGGTCGGCCCGAAGATCCTCTGGCTGAAGCGTCACCGTCCGCAGATCTACGAACAGGCCGACGGCTTCGTGAATTCCACGACGTTTCTTGTCGAGCGGCTGACCGGGCGCCGCGTGATCGACCACTATTCTGCGGGGAGCTTTCAGCCGCTTTACGATGTGGAACATCAGGACTGGTCGGATACCCTGATGGACGGCATCGTCGAGCGTGAGCGGATGCCCGAACTGCTGTGGACGACCGAAATCGCCGGGCGGGTTACGCCTGCTGCCGCAGAAGCCACGGGTCTGGCTGTCGGCACCCCGGTCATCGCCGGCACGATCGATGCTGCTGCCGAGGCGATGAGCGTTGGGGTGTCCCGACCGGGCGAGACCATGATGATGTACGGCTCGACGGTCTTCATCATCCAGGTGACGGAGGACCGGGGGCGCGATCCGCGGCTGTGGTACGCGCCCTGGCTGTTTCCCGGCCGCCATGCCCTGATGTCCGGTCTGGCGACGAGCGGAACGCTGACCCAATGGTTCCGCAACCGCTTCGCCCGCGACTTGCCGTCGGAGACGGCCATGGGCGCACTGGCGGCCGAAGCGGCGCAATCCCCCCCGGGCTCGCGGGGGCTGATCATCCTGCCCTATTTTTCCGGCGAACGAACACCGATTCACGATCCCCACGCCAAAGGCATCATCTTCGGCCTCGACCTGACTCACGAGCGCGGGGACCTGTTCCGGGCCGTGCTCGAAGGGATCGCCTATGGTGTTCGTCACGTGATCGACACGTATGTCGAGAGTGGCCACCCGCCATCCATCCTGGCGGCCGTCGGCGGCGGCACCAAGAACGCTGTCTGGTCGCAGGCCGTGTCGGACATCTGCGGCACCGATCAGTTGCTGCGCCGGGAAACGGTCGGCGCGAGTCTGGGCAACGCCTTTCTCGCCGGCCTCGGCGTGGGAGATCTTGTCGAGGCGGATATCGACAGATGGAATCCGCAAACCGGGGTGATCGCTCCCCGCACTGAACATGCCCCGCTCTACGCGGCGGGATTCCGCACCTATCGCGAACTCTACGAGCGCACGAAGGACCTCATGCAGGCTGGCGCTTGAGGGAGGCCATGGCATCGGTTCCGGTGCCCAACAGGGAGAAGTAGCATGGCAGGCAAGTTCAGAACTGCACTCATGGGGGCGCTCGCTGCGTCGACCCTTATTGGCGCTGCTGGCGTGGTTGGCGCCCAGGACGCACGGGAGATGGTGACGGTCGTCAAGCTGTCCGGCATCGCTTGGTTCAACCGCATGGAAGAAGGTGTTCGCGAGTACGCCGAGGCAACCGGCAATGACGCCACCCAGGTCGGTGCGGCAACTGCCGACGCGGCCCTGCAGGTCCAGTTGATCGAGGATCTGATCGCCCGCGGCGTCGATGCGATCAATGTGGTGCCCAATTCGCCCCAGACCCTCGAGCCGGTGCTCAAGCGTGCCCTCGACAACGATATTGTCGTGGTCGGTCACGAAGGCGCGACGCTGGAGAACATCACCTACGATCTCGAGGCGTTCGACAACAAGGCCTATGGCGAGCATCTGATGGAAGCTCTCGCCCAGAAGATGGGCGGCGAGGGGGAATATGCTGTCTTCGTCGGTTATCTGACCTCGGTGACCCACAATGCATGGGTCGACGCGGCGATTGCCTACCAGGAAGCGAATTACCCGAACATGACCCTGGTGGGCGGAAAGCAGGAATCCGCCGAACAGCAGCAGCAGGCCTATGCCAAGATGCGCGAATTGCTGCGCACCTACCCCAACATCAAGGGCATGCAGGGCTCTGCCGGCGAGGACGTCGTCGGTGCGGCGCTGGCTGTCGAGGAAGCCGGGCTCAACGATCAGATTTCGATTGTCGGAACCAGTCTGCCGTCGGTATCGGGCCCGTATCTCGAAACCGGTGATATCGACATGATCTCGTTCTGGGATCCGGCCAAGGCCGGCTACGCCATGAACGTCGTCGCGGCGAAGGCAATGAATGGCGAAACCATCGAGACGGGGGCCGATCTTGGGGTCGAGGGCTACAACGAGGTTCGCGTGGATGGAAAGGTCATCTACGGCCAGGCGTGGGTCGACGTGACCGCTGACAACATGAACGACTACGATTTCTGATTGTCGACGGGCTGCCCGGGCCTCCGGGCAGCCCGCTTTGAACATGTTTGCGAGCGTGATCTGCGATGGCCGACCCCCTCCTGTCGATGACCGGAATCAGCAAGGCGTACGGACCGGTACGCGTGCTGGAAGATGTGGGGCTTCGTCTCGAACGGGGGGAAGTGCGCTGTATCGCCGGCGAAAATGGCTCCGGAAAATCGACGCTCATCAAGATTCTGTCCGGCATCGTAGCGGCTGACGCGGGCGAGGTGACGATCGCGGGCCGCAGGATGCACGGCGATTCCACGGAAGCGATCGCGGCCGGGCTGTCGGTGATCTACCAGGATTTCTCGTTGTTCCCGAACCTGACGGTGGCCGAGAATATCGCCTTCCTGCGCACCGCCGCATCCGGCGAGCGCTGGCACCGCGCCGGGGCTGACCGCCGCATCGCGGTCGATACGTTGGCCCGCATGGGAGTCGAGCTCGATCCGGCGATGCTCGTTGAGTTGCTCCCTGTCGCGTCCAAGCAACTGGTCGCGATTGCCCGTGCGCTGGCCAACGAAGCGCGGATAATCGTGATGGACGAGCCGACGACCGCGCTGACCCGCAGCGAGGTGCGGCGCTTGTCCGAGATCATCACGTCGCTCAAGGCGGACGGGGTTGCGTTCCTCTTCGTCAGCCACAAGACCGAGGAGGTCTTCGCCTTCTGTGACACGATCACGGTGTTGCGGGACGGACGCGTCGTGTCGGAAGGCCCGGTCGGCGCCTTCGATGCCACGCGGCTCGGACGGGACATGACCGGGCGCAAGGTCGAGACACAACGCATGGAGCGGGAGCCCGTCAGGGATGCACCGGTCTTCCTGTCGGCGCGCAACCTTTCGCGCAAAGGCGAATATGCCGATGTCGATCTGGAGCTGAAGCCCGGAGAGATCGTATCTCTGGTCGGATTGCTGGGCTCGGGACGGACAGAGCTGTCGCTGTCGCTCTTCGGCATGCTGTCGCCGGACGAGGGCGACATCGTTGTCGATGGGATGCCCACAGCCTTCTCGGGCCCGCGCGACGCCATGAACGCAGGCATTGCTTATGTGCCCGAGGATCGGCTGACGGAAGGCCTGTTTCTGGACCAATCTATCGCCGACAATATCACCGTCGCGACTCTGGAGGACAAGATCTTCGTTTCGCGCAGGGGATTGCGCCAGCGCGCCCGCGCAGCCGTCGAAAAGCTGCGGATCAAGACCCCGGGGGTCGAGCCGACCGTGGCCACCCTGTCCGGCGGCAATCAGCAGCGCGTCGTGCTCGCACGTTGGATGGAGCGCACCCCGCGGCTGATGATCCTCAACGGACCCACGGTCGGGGTCGATATCGGCTCGAAGCGGGAGATCCACGAAATCCTGCTTTCGCTCAGCCGCAGCGGAATGGCGGTGATGGTGATCACCGACGACATCGGTGAGGCACTGGCCCTTTCCGATCGCATCCTGGTGATGGTCAAGGGCAGGATCACCGCACGTTTCGACGCGGCCACCGTCGAGGAGGATCGCCTCAATGCCGAAGTGACGAAGGAGGGGCAGGTCTGATGCGGCTGGTATCGAACGCACTGGCTTCGCCGCAAGGCGTGGTGTTGATCGCCGCGATCCTGTTCGCGCTCGTCATCGGCGGCTTCAATCCCGATTTCCTGTCGCTGGCGACGCTGGTCGATCTGATGCGCAACTCACTGGTCACCGGCATTTTCGCCCTCGGGGTGATGATGGTGCTGGCCTCCGGCGGGATCGACGTCTCATTCACCGCCATCGGTGCCTTCGCGATGTACACGACGATGACCCTGGTACTGGGGACCGACATCCCGATGCCGGTGGTCGGCTTGTTCGTGATCAGCGCCCTGATCGGCGCGTCCCTGGGCCTCGTCAACGGCTTGCTTATCGGTGGGCTCGGGCTTCCGACTCTGATCGTCACGCTCGGGACCCTGAGCCTGTTTCGCGGTGCGCTTCTGACCTTTGTCGGCACGACCTACATCACCACGGTCCCGCGCAACGTAATCTCGTTTGCCCGGACGATGATCCTCCGCATGGAAAATGCAGTCGGACAGTTGGTCTCGTTGCCGCTGTCCTTCGTCGTGCTCATCCTTGCGGCGCTCGCCGTGGGGGTCTTGATGAATCTCACGCGGTTTGGTCGTACCATCTATGCGATCGGCGGCTCGGAGGAGGGCGCGCGTCGGATCGGGATCAACGTGTCGCGTGTGAAGATCTGGATCTACGTCATCGCCGGCACGATCGCGGGCTTGGCCGGCATGACGCACATGACGCTCTCGCGCATGGCCAATCCCTTCGATCTCGTCGGTATCGAGCTGAACGTCATCGCAGCCGTGGTTCTGGGCGGAGCCCGGATCAGCGGCGGGCATGGAACCGTCGTGGGCACGTTGCTCGGTGCTCTCGTGATCACCATGATCAACACATCGCTGATCAGCGCCGGCGTTCCGTCCTACTGGCAGAAGGTCGTGGTCGGTATCCTGATCATCCTCGGCACCGGACTGCCGATCGTGATCGACCGTTTCGCCAAACACCGCGAGCGCCTTGCTCGAGCCGCCGTCTGAGCCAACGCTCCAGGGAGGGAGACGAAGCCTTGAAGAAGATCCTCAATCAGCCCGAATCCTATGTCGACGACATGCTGTCGGGCTTCACTGCGGCACATCCGGAATATTACGAGCAGCCGGATCGGCGGGTCATCGTTCGCGCGGGCGGCTCGATCCAGGGAAAGGTGGGGATCGTCACGGGGGGCGGCTCCGGCCATCTGCCGATCTTCACCGGTTATGTCGGCCCGGGCTTTCTCGATGCCTGCGCGGTCGGAGATGTCTTTGCGTCTCCCTCGGCCGAACAGATGGCGAGCGCCATCCGGCATGCGAATGGCGGGGCCGGTGTCCTGCGGCTCTATGGCAATTACGGCGGCGATGTCATGAATTTCGACATGGCCGGCGAGATGGTCGAGATGGAAGACGATATCGCAACCGCCACGGTATTGCTGGCTGACGACGTTGTCTCGGCACCGAAGCAGGAGGCCGAGAAACGCCGGGGTGTCGCGGGCATGGTCTACGCTTTCAAGATCGCCGGCGCCGCCGCGGATACGAGAGCCGACCTCGGGGAGGTCACTCGGATCGCGCAGAAGGCGTCCGATTCCTGTCGTTCCATCGGCATGGCGCTCAGCCCCTGCATCGTGCCCCAGGCCGGGAAGGCCACCTTCGCGATCGGCGAGGACGAGATGGAAATGGGGATGGGCATCCATGGCGAGCCAGGTATCTGGCGCGACAAGCTCAAACCAGCCGATGCGATCACCGACGAAATGATCGATCGCATCCTGGCGGATCATGAGTTCGGCAAGGGCGATCGTCTGTCCGTACTGGTGAACTCGCTGGGCGCCACGCCGCTGGAGGAACTCTACATCATGTACCGGCGGGTGAAGCAGCGCTTCGACGATCTGGGCGCGGAGATCGTCATGCCGCTGGTCGGACGCTATGCGACTTCGATGGAGATGACCGGCGCCACGATCACGACCCTGGCGCTGGACGAGGAGCTCGAACGGCATCTGAAGGCGCCGGCGGCCTGTGCATACTGGCAAGTCTGAGGAGGATGCCATGACGCAGATCGACCGGGGCGTTATGCACGCTGCGCTGACGCGCGTGGCAACGAAGGCGGCAGCCTTCGCGGACGAGCTCAACGCTGCCGATGGTCAGTTGGGTGATGGCGACCTCGGCATCACCGTATCCCGAGGCTTCGCGGAGGCGGCCGAGGCGACGTTGCCGGAGGACATGGGCCTGGCGTTGCTGGAATGTGCAAAGGCATTTCAGCGCGTGTCGGCCTCGTCCTACGGTACCCTTCTGGCGACGGGGTTCATGGCTGCGGCCAAATCTGCAAAGGGCTCGCATGCCATCGAGCTCGAAAACCTGGCCGGACTGATCGCTGCGGCGAGGGACGCGATGATGGCGCGAGGCAAAGGCAATCTGGGGGACAAGACGGTCCTCGACAGCCTCGATCGCGTCGCGAAGGCCCTCGACGGGGTGCCGCCGGATCTGATGGCCGGGGCCGCGCTGGACGCAGCCAAAGACACGTTGCATGATTTCCGCGGCAGGCCCTGCAAGCTCGGCCGCGCCAGGATGTTCGCGGAAAAGAGCGCCGAGTTGGATGATCCCGGACAGCTCGCGATCTTGCGGATTATCGAAGCTGCTACGGCACAGGGGCGTTGAAGCGTATCTGTGCGCCCGGGCGCGCCGATGTTCGCAGGTGCGGGCACTGAGAACAGAGGACGCGCTTCACTGCGATCGAGATTGTTTCGATCCGTCTGTCTAACCGGACGATCTGAAGCGCCAGTCAGCCGCGATGGCGCAGGCCACCATCCACATCGACCACCGTTCCCGACAGATAGCCGGCCGCCGGCGAGGCCAGCATGGCGACGATCCGGGCGACCTCTTCCGGTTCCGACAGGCGGCCGAAGGGGCGGTTGGCGATCATCTCGCGCCAGCGTTCGGGATCGCCGAGCGCGCTCTCGGCGCGGCCGCGGGCGACGGTGACGATGCGCTCGGTCCGTGTCGCGGTCGGATTGACGCCGAAGACGCGGACGTTCCAGTCGGGGCTCTTGGCACCGACTGCCTCGGTGAAGGCGATGAGAGCCGCATTGGCCGTCGAGCCGCAGACATAGTCGAAGCGCGGCGACCGGCCGAGATCGCCGATGATGTTGACGATGGTGCCGCTCTCGCGCGCCTTCATCCGTTCCAGATACAGCCGCGTCAGGTCGATATAGCCAAACACCTTGAGCTGCCAGGATTCCTGCCAAGTCTCGATCGGCAGGGCGAAGAGGTCGCCGCCGGGAATGGCGCCAGCGCAATTGACCAGAATGTCGACATCGCCGGCCTCTGTGACGAGAGTTGCCCGGGCGCCGGCCTCGGCGAGATCGCTGACGATCGCGTTGACCGCCGTGCCGTGGGGCGCCAGCCGCGCTTTCGCATCGGCTAGGCGACCGGCATCGCGACCGACAATGGTGACGGCGGCGCCTTCGGCGGCGACGAGATCGGCAATGGCGAAGCCGATCCCCTTGGTGCCGCCGGTGATCAGCACATGCTTGCCGGACAGATGCAGGTCCATCAGGCCGCACCTGCGCCGAAGGGCTCGGCCGCGGCGTACCAATCGGCGATTTCGGAGCCGCTGGTGAACAGCACGTCGTCGCTGGCCTTCAGCAGTTCCACCATGTCGCGCAGTTCCTGCAGGCGATGCGGCACACCCATCAGATGCGGATGCAGGCCGATGGCGAGGACGCGCGGATTGGTGTCGATCTCGCGGCGGAAGAGGGCGAGTGTGCGCTGCAGCCGGTTGAGCATCTCGCCGGTCGCGTGCTTCTCGACGGCGTAGACGATGGAATCGTTGATCTCGAGATTGTAGGGCATCGCCATCAGCGGCCCGTCCGGCGTGGCGATCCAGGACGGAAGATCGTCCACTACCCAGTCGAAGACGTGGTCGACGCCGGCGCGGCGCAGGATGTCGGGCGTCTCCAGGGTCTCGCGCAGGCCCGGGCTCAGCCAGCCGCGCGCCGGCGTGCCGGTGAATTGCTCGATCAGCCGCAGCGTCTCGACGACCAGCGCCTCCTCGCTGGCGCCGGCATGGTTCAGCGCGCGCTGATGCAGGCCATGGCCGATGAACTCCCAGCCGGCGTCGCGCATGGCGCGGGCCGCCTGCGGATAGGCGGCAATGACGCCGGCGTTGATCGAGGTGGAGGCCGGCAGGCCGAGATCGGCGAACAGTTTCAGGATCCGCGGCAGGCCGGCGCGCATGCCGTAATCGGCCCAGCTGAAGTTCGGCACGTCCGGCACCGTCTCCTTGCCGTGCGGCGGGGTGATGATGGTGCGCGGCATCGGCTGGTCGAACTGCCAGTTCTCGACATTGACCACCAGATTGACGAGGATCCGGCGCCCCTGCATCGGCGGCAGGGACGGTCGCTCGGACGACATGCGGTAGGGAATGCGGGGATTGCTCATGCGGCCTGCGTCTCTGCCTGTCTGTGGGCGCTGCGCATCTCGGCCATGATCTCGGCCTTGTAGCGCGTGAAGTCGGGGGTGATCAGGTCGTCGATGGAGCGCGGACGCGCGAGTTCGATCGGGATTTCGCGGCCGATCCGTGCCGGCCGCGCGGTCATCACGCAGACCCGGTCTGCCAGGAGGATCGCCTCGTCGATGTCATGGGTGACGAAGACGACGGTGGTGTTCAGCTTCTCCCAGACCTTCAGCAGCAATTCCTGCATGGCCAGCCGCGTCTGGGCGTCGAGCGCGCCGAAGGGCTCGTCCATCAGGAGGGCGCGCGGCCGCATGACGAGTACCCGGGCGATGCCGACACGCTGGCGCATGCCGCCGGAAAGCTGCGAAGGATAGGCCTTGGCGAAATCCTGCAGGCCGACGATCTCCAGAAGCTCGCGGGCGCGCTCCTCGTAGTCGGCGCGCGCCACGCCCTGCATCTTGGGGCCGAAGACGACGTTCTCCCAAACCGTCAGCCACGGAAACAGCGCCGCTTCCTGAAAGACCACGCCACGATCGGGTCCGGGCCGGCCGATGGTGCTGCCATCGATCAGCGCGCTGCCCTCGCTGTTGTCCTCGAAGCCGGCGAGGATGTTGAGGAGCGTGGACTTGCCGCAGCCCGAAGGGCCGAGCAGGGCGACGAACTCACCCTCGGCGATATCCAGATCGACGCAGTCCAGCGCCCGGATCGGGGTGGCCGCGTGGTAGACCTTGGCGACCTGGCGAAGCTTGATTTCGGCCATCGGGAATTCCTTCTCAGCGGGTCTGGGCGAGGCGCCAGGACAGGGCCCAGCGTTCGGCGAGGAGGATGAGCTGGTCGCTCAGAAGGCCCATGACGCCGATCGACACCATGTCGGCGATGACCACATCCATGCGGCCGACATAATAGGCGTCCCACAGGACATAGCCGAGGCCGGATTTGACCGCGATCATCTCGGAGACGATGACGGCGGTCCAGCCGATGCCGAGGCCGATCCGCAGGCCGGTGAAGATCGAAGGCAGGGCGGCGGGCAGGACGACGCGCCGCAGGATGTCGAAGCGGTTGGCGCCCATCATCAGCGCGGCGCGGATCAGGTTGCGCTCGACATGGCGGGCCCCCTGGGTGGTGTTGATGACGATCGGATAGAAGGCGCCGAGGGCGATCAGGAAGATGGCGCTGAAGCCGCTGATGCCGAAGACGGCGACGGAGAAGGGCAGCCAGGCGGTGATCGGCACCGGGCGCATGATCTGGACGGTCGGATCGAGGATCTGGGCGCCGAGGCGGCTCCAGCCGATCAGGATGCCGGCGGGCACGCCGACGGCGATGGCGACGAAGAAGCCCTGGGCGACACGCTGGGTGGAGAAGACGACATTGGCGAACCACGTGCCGCTATAGGGATTGAGCCCCATGCCGGTTTCGCCGAAGGCCCAGACCCACCAGGCCGAGACGACCCGGTCGGGGGTGGGCAGGACACCGCCGAAGAGCGAGCCGTCGGTGCCGGCGAACTGCCAGATGGCGATGATCGCGACCGGCAGCAGCAGGCCGAGCAACAATTGGCCGATACTGCTGGCGAGAATGAGCTGGGGCAATGTGCTGCCCAGCGTTCGCGCACCCGGGGCGGCGAGTCCGGCACCGTCCGGGACGGGCTGCTTGACGGAGGTATCGGACATGGCTGTCTCCTGGCTGCGGACGGATGTCTCGCCCCGCGTCGGATTGCGGGGCGAGGCGGCAAGGATTACTGACCCTTGGCGGCTTCGACGATGGACGGATCCCAGTGATCGGCGATCTGGTCCGAGACGTCCTGCTGGATCACGCCGAGTTCGGCGAAGGCCTTGGCCTGGCGCTCGATCTGCGCCTGGTCGACCACCGAGCCGAGGGTGATCGGCTTGGCCGCTTCGGCCGCCACGTCCGGTGCGAGACCGGTCAGGTCGGCATAGGCGGCGGCAAAGGCGGCCGGGTCGGCGGCGAGCTTTTCCTGCGAGCTCAGATAGGCCCAGACGAAGCGCTCGACGGCGCCGCGCTTTTCCTCCAGCGCATCCTTCGTCGCCATCAGCATGCCGAGTTCGGCACCGACGGCTTCCGACGCGCTGTATTCGAGGTTCTTGGCGAAGTAGCCGTAATCCTCGATCACCGGCACGGATTCGAACGGCTCCCAGGTGACGATGGCATCGACTTCGCCGCGCTTGAGCGCCTGGTCGAAATTGGCGCCGCCGCCCTGGATGTTGACTGCGGTGAAGCTGTCATAGGGGATGTCGTTCTCGGTGACGGTCGCGGCGAACTGGAACCAGACGGCCGAGCCCGGCGCGATGCCGACCTTCTTGCCCTTCAGGTCTTCCCAGGAGTTCAGCTCGACGCCCTTGCGGCCGATCACATATTTCTTGGACGAGCCGACGCCCATCAGGCCGACGACGTTCTTGGAGCCCTGCGATAGCGAGATCGCGAGGTCGGCGGGGCCGACGGTGGCCATGTCGAGGGAGCCGGACAGGAGCGCGGTCCGGGCATCGGCGTATCGCGCGAATTCGACGGTCTTGAGGGTCACGCCGAGCTTTTCGAGCTCGTCGGAGATCAGGGTGATCGGCGCCAGATGCCCGACTTTCTGATAGCCGACCGTCAGCTCCACCGGATCGGCGAGAGTCTCGGGAGCCGGTCCGAGCGCGAAGGCCCGAAGCGGGACGAGGCCGATCGCGAGGCTGGCCGCCACTGCGAGGGAGTGGCGTATGATGCTGCGTCTGTTCATGTCGTCACCTATCGCGCCGAGGAAGAGGTCATTTTCGCTCGATCGGGGCCGTCTCGGCAGCGGCCTTGAAGAGCGGACGGCGTTTCTCGCTGAAGGCCTTGCGGCCTTCGGCGTAGTCGGAGCTGGCAAAGCAGGCCGCGACGAGGGCATCGACCGCCGCGGCGTCGCGCGCATCTGCCGGGCGGGCCAGCTCGATGAGGGCCCGCTTGGTGGCGAGGAGGGTCAGCGGCGCGTTGCCGGCGATGGTGTCGACCAAGGCGTCGCGCTCGGTCGCGAAACTGTCACGCGGATGGACGTTCTGGACGACGCCGTAGCGCAGCGCGTCGGCGGCGCCGAAGGCGCGGCCGGCGAACATGATCTCGGCGGTGGCAGCCTGGCCGATCCGCTGCACGAACATCTCGATCGCAGAGAGCGTGTAGCCAAGCCCGAGCTGGGCCCCCGGCATGCGGAAGAGCGCACTGTCGTCGGCCAGCCGGAGGTCGCAGGCAAGCGCGAGTTCCAGCCCGCCGCCGAAACAGACACCGCGGATGGCGACGACGGTCGGCTTGGGACAGGCGGCAAGCGTCGTCAGCGCCCGGTCGACGGCGATCTCGTAGGCCTCGACCTGTTCCGGCGCGTCGCGCAGGGTGGCGAATTCCGAGATATCGGCTCCGGCGCAGAACGCCTTCGGTCCAGCGCCCTCCAAGACGATGACGCGAATGTCCGGATCGGCCGAGGCGTCGGCGACGAGGATCGGCAGCATTCGCCACATGGCGAGGCTGAGCGCATTGCGACGCGCCTCGTGGCTGATCGTCAGGATGGCGGCGTGCCCGTCGCGGCGAAGCTCGATCGAACCGGCCATGGCTCAGACCACTCCCTTGGCGCGCAGGGCGGAGATCTCGTCCGCCGACAGCCCGGCTTCGCCGAGAATGGCGTCGCTGTGTTCGCCGGCATCGGGGGCGGCGCTGTGGAAGACGGCCGGCGTGCGGGTCATGGTGATCGGCTGGCCGACGACCCTGATCGGACCGCGGGCCGGATGCTCCAGCGGGACCGCGATGTTGAGGTGGCGGACCTGCTCGTCGGCGAAGACGTCGGCGAGGCCGTTGATCGGGCCGCAGGGCACGCCGTGGCGGTCGAGAAGCGCGAGCCATTCAGCCGAGTTGCGGGCGGTGAAGATCTCCTGCAGCAGCGCATTCAGCGCCGGGCGGTTGGCGAAGCGGTCCGGCTGGGTGCGAAAGCGCGGATCGTCAGCCAGCGCGGGCCGGTCGATCGCCTCGCAGAACGGGCGCCACTGGTTCTCGCCGCCGACGGCGATGTTGATGTGGCCATCGGCGGTCTGCACGACGCCCATCGGCGTGACATAGGGGTGGTCGTTGCCGGCCTGCGCCGGTTCCTCGCCGTCGATGAGGTAGCGCGCGGCCTGGAAGTCCATCATCGAGATCATCGCTTCCAGAAGCGAGGTATGCAGCCACTGGCCTTCCCCGGATGTCTCCCGCTCCTGCAGCGCCAGGAGAATGCCGCAGGCGGCGAACACGCCCGCGGAGGAATCGGCGACCGCGATGCCGGCGCGCACCGGACCCTGGCCCGGCAGGCCGGTGACGCCCATCAGGCCGCCCATGCCCTGGGCGATCTGGTCGAAGCCGGCGCGCATGCTGTAGGGGCCGGTCTGGCCGAAGCCCGAGATCGAGGCGAGGATGATGCGCGGATTGACCGCCTTCAGGTCGTCATAGGCGACCTTCAGCCGGTCCTTCACGTCGGGACGGAAATTCTCGACCACCACGTCGGCATCGCGCACCAGCCGCATGAACACCGCGTGACCCTCGGGGGTCTTCAGGTTGAGGGTGAGCGAGCGCTTGTTTCGGTGCAGATTGAGCATGTCGTAGCCATGCCGTGCGCCGCTCATATTGGCATTGGGATCGACCCCCACCGGAGCCTCGACCTTGACCACGTCGGCACCGAAATCGGCCAGAACCCGGCAGCAGGTCGGCCCGGCGCGCACCCGGGTCAGGTCGAGCACGCGGAGATGGGAGAGGGCAGAGCTCATGCGACGAGACTCTCGGTAGATTGCAGGATCGGTTGGGCGAGCGGCGGCATCCGGCCGTGCCAGGACGATGTCGCCTGGAAGGCGACGCCAAGCTCGAGAAGCGCGCGGTCGCTGCCCGGGCGGCCGACGATCTGAAGTCCGACCGGCATGCCGCGATCGTCGATGCCGGTTGGCAGCGCGAGAGCCGGCAGCCCGAGATAATTGGCAAAGCGCAGGAAGGCGCTGAGGGCGTAGAGCGTGCGGCCGGAAAAGCCCGGCGCTGCAGGGTCGACCTCCGCCAGCGTGGGGGTGCGGATCGCCATGACCGGCGTGAGAAGAAACGCGCTGTCGCCGAACACCGATGCGAGGAAGCCTGCCCGGGCCTCGTCGCGTCCATCGAGGTCGTGCCTGAGCGTGGCATCATCGATCCGGCGCCCGCTCGCCAGCCGGCGGGCCAGCTCCGGGTCCTGTTCGGCCAATGCCTGCGAGGCGCCGAGACCACGCGCGGCTTCGGCTTGCAGGACCCGCAGGGCCGTGTCGCCATTGGCGTCGACGGCCGGGCCGGCCGAACGGCCTTCCAGCGGGTAGCCGAGGCCGAGAAAGTGATCGATGCCGGCCTCGCAGGCGACGCGGATAGACGGCTCCGCGCGTTGCAGGAGATCTTCGGCAACCGCGATGCCGCGGTGCCCGGCGCCATCATTCTCGGTCGGTAGAAGGCCTGTCGCCTCGGCGACCATCAGGATGTCGGCGGCGCCGCGGGCGAGAATGCCGATCGTATCAAGGCTCGGAGCCAGGGCCATGGCACCTTCGGTCGGCACAAGACCGGCGGAGGGCTTCCAGCCGGTAACGCCGCAGCAATGGGCGGGGATGCGCACCGAGCCACCCGTATCGGAACCGAGGGCGGCGAAGACGGCACCGCTGGCGACGGCGGCGGCGGACCCCGACGACGAGCCGCCAGGCGCGAAGGCAAGGTTCCAGGGATTGCAGGCCGTGGCGAAGCCCGACGGCTCGTAGGCGAGCTTTGCCATCCGGGCGAGCCCAATGCAGTCGGCGCCCGCCGCGTCCATGCGGTCGAGGATCGTGGCCGAACGCGTGGGCGGGGTCTCGAAGGACGAGGCAAGACCGCAGGAGGCGGCTCGGCCGGGCCGGTCGAACATGTCCTTCGCGGCATAGGGCAGGCCGGCCAGAGGCTCGTCGGTGGAACGGTTCGCCTCGTTGGCGCGAGCGTTGCTGTCGGCGACGAACAGGCCGAACGCCGCGTCGAGTTGTCCCCGCTCGGCCCGGCAACGCTCCGCTTCGGCGACGCGGCGCTGCGGCGTCAAAGCGGTCCATTGGGGAAGCGTCGGCAGGGACATCGACGAGGCGCCTTTCGGATGCCTGTTTCTTGAGCCTGTTCAGCCTATGTGCGAATTCTGGTTCAGGGAATGAGAATTCAGCGTCGTCTGGTTTCGAATTTGGTGAAACCGTGGGGCCGATGGCTTTCGTTCCGGGCCCGACTTGCCGGCGCTCGGCTCAACCGGCGTTCGAGGCGCGCTCGCGCAAAAAGGCGATGAGGCGCTGGGTTGACGCACTGGGTGTGTCGGACGGCTGGGCACAGATGGTGAAACGGCGCTGCGCCCAGGCCTCGTCGAGCGGCACCAGGGACAGCCGCAGCGCCGCCGCCAGCGGTCCGATCGCCCGCCGGGGCATGATGCCGATGCCGAGCCCGCGCCCGATCATCTGGCACATCACCTCGAAGCTGCGGACCTGGACACGGACTCGTGGCGCACGGCCGTGCATCCGCGACTGCTCGGACAGAAGCCGGTGCACCGCCGTGCCCGGCTCCAGCGCGATGTGGTCGTCCTCGAAGAGTTCGTCGAACTTCAGCCGGCGCGACGCCGCAAGGCGATGGTCGCAGGGAACGGCAACGGCCAGCATGTCGCTGGCATAGGGGTAGCTGGACAGGCCCGACATCTCGCTGCCGTCTACCACGACGCCGACATCCGCCTGCTTGTGATAGAGCGCCTGCAGCGTGTCGCTGGTCGGCCGCTCCTCCAGATCGATCTTGATGCCAGGATGCGCCTTGGCGAATTCCGCCAGATGCGAGGCGAGGCACTCCACCAGCACCGAGCTGGAGGCGAAGACGCGGACAAGACCGCTCGCGCCCGAGCGATGATCTTCCAGCGCCGCTTCGACCTGCTGGCCAAGATGCATGACGTCGCGGGCATAGCGCAGCACGATCATGCCGGCTGCCGTTGGCTCCACCCCATGCGGCCGTCGCAGCAGCAGCGGCAGACCCGCCTCGTGCTCCAGCAGGCCGACACGCCGGCTGGCCGCCGAGGCGACGATGTTCATTCGCTCTGCGGCGCGGCTGATGCTGCGCGTCTCGCAGATGTTCACGAAGAGCGCGAGGGAGAAAAGATCGTGGTTCCGCATGGCGTCATTAGAGAGCAGCGAGGCGGCCGGCGGAAGCGGCCCTGTACAGATCGTGTGCGCGCGCGCTACCAATAGGGTGTTCCTATTTCCCGGAGCCTTCCTTGGACTCACGCCAGCTCGCCTATTTCCGCCAGATCGTCGATAGCGGATCGATGAGCGCGGCTGCGCGAGTGCTCGGCATTGCCCAGCCGTCGCTGTCGCAGCAGACCCGCAATCTGGAAACACATCTCGGCACCGAACTCCTGTCGCGGACCGCACGGGGCGTGGTGCCGACCGAGGCCGGGCAGGTGCTCTACGACCATTCTTGCCGGATCGGCGGCCTGATTGCCGAGGCCGAGGACGCGGTGCGGGCGATCGGGGCCGAGCCGTCCGGCCGGGTCGAGTTCGGCATGCCGGCTTCGGTGTCCATGGCGCTGTCGATACCGCTCGCCGAGACGGTGCGGGTGGAGATGCCGCAAGTGCGCTTTTGCGCCACCGAGGCGATGAGCGGCCATATCCGCGAACTCGTCACCAGCGGCGAAATCGACCTGGCGCTGCTCTACGACCAGGACGGGATCGGCGATTGCCCGTCGCGGCTGATCCTGATGGAGGATCTCTGGTTCTATGCCGCCCCCGACGATTGGCCGTTTGCGACGCCGTCCGGCGTTCCGGTGCCGCTCGCCGAGGTGATGGCGCTCGACCTCGTCCTGCCGTCGCAGCGCCATGGCCTGCGCCGGCTGATCGACCGGGTGGTCAAGGCGGAGCGGCTGCAGACACGGGTCGTCACCGAGATGGATTCCCTGCAGCAGATCAAGGCTCTGGTGGCGCGCGGCAGCGGCCACACGATCCTGTCGCCCGCCGCCGTTCATGATCTGGTCGAGGCCGGCCGGCTGTCGGGCAGTCAGATCGTGTCGCCGCGCATGCGGCGCCCGGTCTATCTGGTGCGATCGGCCCGGCGACCGGTGTCGGCGGCGACCCGTGCGATCGAGACCCATTGTCTTCGGGTCATCGAGGATCTGGTGCGCCGACGGATCTGGCAGGCCGAGTTCCCCGACAGTCAGAGCGCATGCCTATGACACGCGCGAACACGGCCCTTCCGGCAGGCATGCGCAGAACCGCCTGAACCGCTCGTTCAGGTCGTCGGGGTCAAGTCCTTCACACGCGATGTCAGCTCACCGTCGCATCGAGCGTTGCCGCAGGGCGATTGCCGTCGCGCCAGCACTGGAAGCGGCGTGAACGAAGGTTGGCCTAACGCTGGCGATCATCGCCGGCGCGGGCGAGCAGAGCTTCGGCCTGTGCCACCAACGGCCGATCGAGCATGGCGCCGTCGAGCCGGATCGCTCCGCCGCCGGCCGCCTCCGCCGCCTCGACGATGCGGCGCGCCTGCCGGACGGCCTCGTCATCGGGCCGCATCGCGTCATGGACGGGGCCGATCTGCGCGGGATGGATGCAGAGCCGCGCACCGAAACCGAAGGCAAGCGCCCGGCGGGTCTCCGCAACGATGCGGTCGACATCGTCGATCGCCGGGGTCACCCCATCGATGACCGGTGCGATGCCGGCAAGACGGGAGGCGAGCGCCAGTTCGGCCCGGTAGATCGCCATTGCGTCGGCATCCTCCGGCAGACCGAGATCGAGCATGAAGTCGATTGTGCCGAAGGCCAGTCGCACGACCCCCGGGACCCGGGCGATATCCCGAGCGGTCGCCAGGCCACGCGCCGTCTCGATCAGCGGAATGACCGGCTTGGGCATCTGGGCGACGTCGCCGACTGCTTCGGCCTTGGCCAGCATCACGCCTGCAATGCCCGGATGATCGAGACAGGCGCGGTCGGCGTCATGCCACGGCGTGCCGACGGAATTGATCCGTACGAACACGCGGGCATCAGCGGCAAGCGCAGCGAGCAGGCCGGTGCGTGCGGCATCCTTGTCGGCGGGCGCGACGGCATCCTCAAGATCGACGATGACAGCATCGGCCGCGGAGGCGAGTGCCTTGGATATCCGCTCCGGGCGGGTTGCAGGCACGAAAAGGAAGCTGCGGGCTGTGGCGGGATCATGCATGAATGGTCTCGTTCCGACAATGGCGGGCGGCCACGCCGTCGACATGACGCGGCCCTGCCTCCGATTGTCCGATCCTATCGGGCCGGATCATTGCTTCAAACGGGTCGGGGCCTATTGGGCTGATAGTTTGTCCCTATTCTGCAAGGGCCCATCACATGCACAGGCGGGAGGCGCTCCATGCCGTGTCATCGATGATATCCGGTGCTGGTCCGCACGGACGGCGCGATCGGCGGCAGAGCGGGGCAATCGGCGCATATTCGCGGGATCAGGTCGCCTAGCCCAGCAGACGGTCTTCGACGGACCGAAGATGCGCGCGCATGGTGTTCTGGGCCGCGTCGGGACTGCGCAGGGCGATGGCGTCGACGATGCGGTCGTGTTCGGCGAAGCTGCCGTGCTCGGCCGGCGGACGCGGGCCCTCGCGCACCACGCGGCCCCAGGAGACCATGCGCCGCAGGGTGTTCAGCTGGTCGAACAGCGCCAGAAGCGTGGTCGAGCCGCTGGCTTCGGCGATCTGGCGGTGAAACTCGTTATCCAGCGCCTCGTATTCCCGCCATGTCGCGGCCTGCCGCGTGCGGTCCGTGGTCAGTTGCAGCCGGCCGATCGCCGAGGCCGAGGCGTGCAGCGCCGCGTCGCGGGCAATCGCGGGCTCCAGCGCCGCCCTGGCGCGCATCACGTCGGCCGGGCTGACCTTGCGCGCCAGCTGGTCGAAGGGGCCAGCGGCATCATCGGGCGCCTGATCGGTCAAAAAGGTGCCCTTGCCGACATGCCGCCACAGCCGGTTTTCCTGCTCCAGCACGCCCAGCGCCTGGCGCAGGTCGCTGCGCTTCAGTCCGAGTTCGACGCACAGGACGCGTTCGGGCGGCAGGCGCTGGCCAGGCTGCAGGCCGCGGTCGGCGATGAAGGCGCGCAACTGCGCCAGCGCCGACTGGCCCGACAATTGCGCATCCGGAGCGTCCGCACGCTGTGTCGGCGGGCTGGAATCGTCGAGCATGGCCAAAACGGTCTCTATTGGTTCGCTAAACGCGGATTGATTTCGATTGATTAGCCGGGTGGAATCTGGGATGCAAGGACATCGTTGCTTCAAGGAGAGCCGTCTTCATGCCGAACTACGCGATCAATCCGCCCCCGGTCGTCACCCTTCCGATCGAAGGGTCGGACGCGGAGTTCCCCGTTCGCCGCGTCTATTGCATCGGCCGCAACTACGCCGCCCATGCCATCGAGATGGGGCATGATCCGGATCGGGAGCCGCCGTTCTTCTTCCAGAAGAACCCGAACAATCTGACGGTCGGCGACAGTTTTCCGTATCCGCCCAAGTCCGAGGACGTGCACCACGAGATCGAGATGGTCGTGGCGCTGAAATCGGGCGGCGTGAACATCCCGGTGGATGCGGCGCTCGATCACGTCTGGGGCTATGGCGTGGGCCTCGACATGACGCGGCGCGACCTGCAGGGCGAGGCCAAGAAGATGGGCCGCCCCTGGGAAATCGGCAAGGCGTTCGAAGCGTCGGCCCCGGTCAGCGCCCTGCGTCCGGTGTCGGAGGTCGGCCATCCCGCGTCCGGCCTGGTCGAGCTCAAGGTGAATGGCGAGGCGAAGCAGACCGGTGACCTCAACCAGATGATCTGGAAGGTGCCGGAGATGATCTCCTACCTGTCGGACTATTTCGAGCTCGCCGCCGGCGACGTCATCATGACCGGCACGCCCTCGGGCGTCGGCGCCGTGGTCAAGGGCGACGTCATGGAATGCCATGTCGCCGGCGTCGGCGACCTGAAGGTCACCGTCATCTGACCACGTCTCAGACCGGCTGTCGGCCCGAAATGGCCGGCAGCACCCGGTCGCGCACGGAATCGAGATGGACGCGCATGCACTGCGCGGCACCATTGGCATCCCGGGCCTCTATGGCCGCGCAGATCGCGTCGTGTTCCGGAAAACTCTTGTGGTCGCGCGACGGCAGGCTGGTCGTGCGCGGCTGTCCCCAGACCGTCGACCGCCGCACCACGTTCAACATGTCGAACAGGTGGATCAGCAGCTTGTTGTGAGTCGCCTTGGCGACGGCGTCGTGGAGCTTGTTGTCCCACGCCTCGTAGCTGCGCCAGTCCAAAGCTGTACGACAGCGGACCCGGCAGGCATCGATTTCCTCGAAGTCCGACCGCGTCCCGTGGACTGCCGCAAGCCGCGCCAGTTCCGGCTCGACCGCAAGGCGCGCGGCGATCACCTGGGCCGGGCTCGCCAGTTCGCCCAGATAGGCCATGTCGGCGAGGTTCAGGACGGACCGCGCGCCGATGAAGGTGCCGCGGCCGACATGCCGCCAGATCAGGCCGTCACTCTCCAGTTCGGCCAGGGCCTTGCGCAGCTCGCCGCGCGTGACACCGAACTCCCGACTCAGCTCGCGCTCCGGCGGCAGCCGTTCGTTGTGACGGAAGCGCCGTTCAGCGATGTACTGCTTGATCTGCTCGGCCAGGGACACGGTGATCATGGCCCGATGCTAGACCAATTGTCGCATTGGTTAAATGCGAAAACTATCCGGGGCCAGAAAACCTGCTAGCATCGTTTCGTCAAGTCAGAAGCCCGCCGGGCCGGTCGACAAGGCCCGAGACACTGTAATTGCTGTGTATTCGCTGTGACATGGCGCCTTTTCGTCTGGTGGTCGCCTGTTCGGCATCGTGACATCGCCAACTGCCTGTACGCCTTCAAAACGATGGACATCTGAACCAATGCGTCTTGCTACGATCAAGCTCTCTTCGGGACCGGCCTGCGCGGTGGAGATGCCCGCCGGGGGGTATCTGCCGGTGGCGGCCGCCGCGGCGGCGACGGGATCGAGCGAGCCGGCACTGCTGGACGGGCGTCTCCAGGCGCTGATCGAGGGCGGGGATGCGGCGCTGACGGCGCTGGGCAAGATGGTCTCCGCGGCCGAGGCTGGCGAGGCGGCGCTTGAGGCCCTGATCGTTGCGCCGGGCGATGCGGACCTGCTCGCTCCATTGCCGCGTCCGGAAAAGAACGTCTTCTGCGTCGGGCGCAATTACGCCGAGCACATTGCCGAGGGCGCGCGGGCGCAGAACGCCGTCGTGAACGTCACCGAGGTGCCGGTCTTCTTCACCAAGCCGAGAACGGCGGTGATCGGGGAGGGCGCGACCATTCCGCTGTTTCCCCATGTCTCGACCCATATCGACTACGAGGTCGAGCTTGCGGTCATCATCGGCAAGGCGGGCCGCGACATCGCCAGGGACGACGCCTACGCGCACGTCTTCGGCTACACCATCCTCAACGACGTCACCGCGCGCGACGTGCAGCGCCGCCATGGTGGGCAGTACTTCAAGGGGAAGGGGCTCGACGGGTCCTGCCCGATGGGGCCGGTGGTGGTGACGAAGGACGAACTTCCCGACCCGCAGAACACCGGCCTGCGACTGTTCGTGAATGGCGAGCGCCGCCAGAACAGCACGACGGCGCAGATGATCTTCGACGTTCCCGCGCTGATCGCGTCGCTCTCGGAAGGGCTGACGCTGGAGCCGGGCGATGTCCTGGCGACCGGCACGCCGTCGGGCGTCGGCTATGCCATGGAACCGCCCCGCTTCCTGACGGATGGCGACGAGGTGGTCTGCGAAATCGATGGAATTGGGCGTTTGACCAACACGGTCCGCCCTGCATGAACCAACCGGCCGACAGAGCTGGAGGTAGGAGACTGCGCATCTAACATTCTGGGAGGAATGACATGCTGAACAGACGAATCTTCACAGCGCTCTTGGCCGGGGCCATGGCGGCAACACCGCTGGCCTTGGCGGGTCCCGCGTCCGCACAGGACATGACGAAGGTCACCTTCGTCCAGCCCAGCCCCTCCGCCATCAACTCGTTCAACGTGTTCGTCGCCATCGGCGAGGGATATTTCGCGGAAGAGGGCCTCGACGTCTCGGTCGAGGCGATCAACGGTTCCGGCGCCGTGCTGCAGGCCCTGTCCTCGGGGCAGGCCCAGTTCGGCCGACCGGGTCCGGGACCGGTCCTCGCCGCCCGCAGCCGCGGCGTCGACGTGGTGTTCATCTACAATTTCGCCGCAAGGTCCAATTTCGGCATCGTCGTGCCCGAGGCCAGCGAGATCCAGGCTCCGGAAGAACTGAAGGGCAAGGTCGTCGGCACCGGCACGGCGGATGGGGCCGAGGTCGGATTTGCCCGCAACGTCTTGTCGGGTTCGGGCCTGACCGAAGGCACCGACTACACCTTCCTGACCGTCGGCGATGGCGGCCCGGCCGTCGCAGCCTTTTCGCAGGATGCCATCGCCGCTTATTCGTCCTCGACCGCGGATGCCGCGATCCTGAACCAGCGCGGGCAGGCGGTGCGCGACATTACCCCGTCGGAATACGCACGCTTCTTCGGCAACGGCTTCGCCACCACCGGCGAGCTGATCCGTGAGGACCCGGACCTGGTCGAGAAGTTCGTGCGCGCGATCCACAAGGGTCATGTCTTCGCGCTGGACGACGCCAATCGCGACAAGGTGCTGGAACACATGGCGGCCGGCAATCCGCAGGAGAGCGAGGATGCTGACTTCGCCGCCGCTCTGTTCGATGCGGTGCGCAGCAAGACTGTCCCGGTCGACCAATCGATGGGCCTCGGTTACCAGCCGCCCGAAGTCTGGGAAGAATGGCAGGAGGTCCAGGTCACCGGTGGTGAAATGGCCGAGCCGCTGGCCGACCTGACCGAAGCGTACACCAATGACTTCGCGATGAAGGTCAACGGGAGCGCACAGTAATGCAGGCTGCCGCAACCCTGATCGAGCCGACGGAGAGCCATGGCGAGCTCGTCTATCAGCTTCGAAACGTGGGCAAGACCTACGCCCGCAATGCGATCACCGCACTGGAAGGGGTCAATCTGACCCTGACCCGGGGCAGTTTCTCGGCCGTGATCGGGTCCAGTGGTTGCGGCAAGTCGACCTTGCTGAAGATCATGTCGGGACTGATCCCGCCATCCACGGGGCGGGTGGTTCTCCAGGACCGCCCCGTGACCGGCCAGCGCCGCGACATCGGCATGATGTTCCAGCAGGCGACCTTGTTTCCCTGGCGCACCACGCTGCAGAACATCGTGCTGCCGATCGAGATCCGTGACGGACGGGCGGCCGCCAGGGCCGCGCAGGAGCCGGCCCGCGAACTCTTGGAGTTGGTCGGCCTGAAGGGGTTCGAGGATTCCTATCCGGGCGATCTGTCCGGCGGCATGGCGCAGCGCGCCTCGATCTGCCGGATGCTGATCACCGAGCCCGCCGTTCTGCTGCTCGACGAGCCGTTCAGCGCGCTGGACGAACTGACCCGCGACTTCATGAACATGGAGCTGCAGCGCATCTGCATGTCGCGCAACGCGACCGCCTTCCTGGTCACCCACTCGATCCAGGAAGCGGTGATTCTGTCGGACGTGGTCTATGTGATGAAGCCGCGCCCCGGCCGGATTGCCGAAGTGGTCGAGATCGACCTGCCCCGTCCCCGCACGCTCGACATGATGACGACGCCGAAATTCGGCGAGATCGTCGAACATATCCGGAGCCGTCTGGACAAGGAGGCATTCATATGACGGGTCTCGAACGGATTGCCGATCGGGCGCCGACGGCAGAAGACGACACGGTCTGGACGGTCCATGTCGGCTGGCTGGACAGCGTGCCGCGCAGCATCCAGATGCTGTTCGTGTTCGGGGTCTTCGTGCTGGTCTGGGACCTCATCACCCGTTTCGGCCTCGTCAGCCCGATCATCCTGCCGACGCCTGGCGAGACGCTGTCCGACATGATCTTCGTCGGCAAGAACATCCTGACCGGCGGCTACATGCTGCCGGCGCTCTGGATCACGCTGAAGGAGGTGTTCTACGGCTTCCTCCTCGCCATCGCGATCGGCTTCAGCCTCGGCGTGATCGTCGGCGAGACGGCTTTCGGGGAACGGGCGATCATGCCCTATCTTGTGGCCATCGACACCATGCCGAAGGTCGCCTTCGCGCCGCTCTTCGTTGCCTGGCTCGGCTTCGACATCGACAGCAAGGTGGCGCTGGGCGCCTTCATCGCAACCTTCCCCATCGTGGTGGGAACCGCGGCCGGGCTGCATGCCGCCGACACCAACAGCCGCAATCTGTTCAAGACGATGGGCGCCACCCGCTGGCAGGCGCTGACCAAGATGAAACTGCCGATGGCGCTGCCGCAGATCTTCACCGGCCTGAAGATCGGCTCGGTCGGCGTCATGGCGGGGGCGATCACCGCCGAGTTTCTCGGCGGCGGCAAGGGGTTCGGCGAGCTGATCCGCATTGCGGCCAGCCAGTTGAACACGCCGCGGGTGTTCTCGCTGATCTTCTACCTGTCGTTCGTGGGTCTCGGCCTCTTCGCCTTCGTGACCTGGGTTCAGCGCCGCTTCGTGTTCTGGCACAAGGAACGGGTCTCGACCGTCACGGAGGGTTAGCGCGTGACCGGGGCTCCTGTTTCGGGGACGGCGCTGGCGGATTTCGCCGCCCGCGCCTTCACCAGCCTCCGGGTTCCCGAAGCGGATGCCCGGGCGGTAGCCGAACTGATGGTCGAGGCGGACCTTCTCGGCTACGACACTCACGGCCTGTTTCGCCTGCGCCAATATGTGAACCGCCTGCAGGACGGCGGCTGCAACCCGGCGGCCAAGCCGCATGTCCTGCGCGAGACCGTCGCCACGGCGCTTATCGACGGCGACAACGGCCTCGGCCAGCTGGCGATGGCGCAGGCCTGCGACCTGGCGATCGCCAAGGCGCGACAGGCGGGGATCGGCTGGGTGGGCGTGCGCGGTGGCAATCATGCGGGGCCTGCCGCCCTCTATGTACGGCCTCAGGCCAAGGCCGGGATGATCGGCATCTGCGCCGCCGTCGGCAGCGCCAATCACGTCGCGCCCTATGGCGGCACCGACCTGCTTCTCGGCACGAACCCCATCGCCTTCGCCACGCCGGGCGGGGAGGATCCCTTCGTTCTCGACATGGCGACCACCGTCGCCGCGATGGGCAAGATCAAGACCCTTGCCCAGAAGGGCGAGCCGATGCCCGAGGGCTGGATGGTCGGTCGCGACGGCAAGCCCCTGACCGATCCGAACCGGAAGGACGAGGGGTTCCTTCTGCCGATCGGCGGGCCCAAGGGCTACGGTCTGGCCATGGTCATCGGGCTTCTGGCCGGCGTCCTGAACGGTGCCGCCTTCGGCTCCGACGTGGTGGATTTCACCAAGGACACCGAGAGCCCGACCAATACGGGTCAGTTCGTCGCCGCCATCGACATCGCGGCCTTCGGCGACCTGGGCGACTTCACGGTGACGGCGAACCGCGTCTTCGCCGAGATGCGCGCTTCCACGCCGCTGCCGGGCTATCCGCCCGTCCGGGTGCCCGGCGACGGACGCGAGGCGGCGCGCACGCAGCGCGTCGCCGAGGGCGTCGTCCTGCACCCGGCGCTGCGGACCGAGCTCGACCGCATCGCCAGCGACCTCGCCATCCCGCCGCTCTGACGGGCAGGGGTTCGATCGTCTGATTGCCGGCGCCCCGATGCAAGTGGCTCACCGCGGACATTCAACCGGACGAGACAACCGTCGGCTCGCTCTACCCTCCTTGTGATCGGACGCTCGCCGGCCGAGGCGAACACGCCTCAGCTGGCGCGGCGGGCATCCAGCGCCGCCATCACCTTCTCGCGGGTCAGCGGCAAGTCGGTCATGCGGATGCCGACGGCGTCGCGGATGGCGTTGCCGATGGCCGCGGCGGTGGGACCCTGTGCGGCCTCGCCGGTGCCGAGGAAGCGCTCTTCCGGCCGGTCGATGACATGGACGGCAATCTCGTCGGGAACGCTCTCGAAGCGCAGGATCGGATAGCTCGACCAGTCGATCGAGGTGGTCGCCTTGCGATCGAAGATCACCTCCTCGAAGAGCGTCCAGCTGAGCGACTGGACGATGCCGCCCTCGGTCTGGTTCCGGATGCCGTCGAGACTGACCGCGGCGCCGCTGTCCACCGCCGCATGGACCCGCCCGACCTTCACCCGGCCCGTCTCCGGCTCGACCTGCAGTTCCAGCGCCATGGCCAGATAGGCGGCCATGTTCTTGTAGCGGGCGAAGGCAAAGCCGCGGCCGACATTCGCCGGCAGCGGATCGGAGGTCCAGTTGAACTCCGCGGCGACCTTTTCCACGACGGCGACGGCGCGCGGATCATCGAGATGGCGCAGGCGGAACGTCACCGGATCGGTCTCGGCGAGGATCGCCAATTCGTCCATGAAGCTTTCCAGCGCGAACACGTTGCCGTAGGCGCCGAGACCGCGCAGGGCCGAGGTGCGGATCGGCATCTGCTTGACGAAATGGAACAGGATCCGCTTGTTGGGAATCGTGTACAGCGGCACCGCATTGCGGTCGCCCAGCCCCGGCGGGATGATCTTCAGATCCGGCAGGTCGAACTCCACCGGATCCGCCAGAAGGGTTGCGGGCAGAAGATGCGCGGCGCCGCCCGGCCGCGTGGTGTGCGCGCAGCTCCACAGATCGTAGTTCCAGTGGCTGATGCGGCCGTCCGGACCGACCGCACCGGCAATATCCATGGTCATGGCCGGTCCATAGGGCTCCCAGCCATGCTCCTGCTCGCGCATCCAGGACAGGCGGATCGGCCGGCCGGGGAAGGCCCGGGCGATCAGCGCGGCATCCGCCGCAGCATCGTCGGCGCCATTGTGCCCATAGCAGCCGGCGCCCGGCACATGGATGACGCGAACCTTGTCCTGCGGCATGCCGAGCATTTCGGCGATGGCATCGCGATCGGGATAGACGCCCTGGGTATGGGAATGCACGACCAGCCGGTCGCCCTGCATCTCGGCCACCGCCGCCGACGGGCCGATCGAGCCATGCAGCATGTACGGCCGGTTGAAGGTCGCTCGCAACGTCCGCTCGCCGGACGGCAATTCACCCGTGCCCTGTTCAGCCACGGTCCCGGTTTCGGTCACGTTCCCCCGCAGCCAGTCATAGATCCGGCTCTGCTCGGGCAGCGTCTCGCTTTCCTCCCATTCTGCGGCGTCCTGCAGGGCGCGCATGGCAGAAACAGCCTGGAACTCCTGCTCGGCGACCACGGCAAGGAAATTGCCGTCGCGATGGACGCCGATCACCCCCGGCATGCTGTCAACGCCACTGGCGCCCACCGAGATCAGGCGCGCACCGGCGCTGGGCGGCCGCACGACACGAGCGTGGGCCATGCCCTCGGGGCGCAGGTCCTGCACATAGTACTCGGCGCCGGTGACGATCCACGGAATGCTGACGCGCGGGACATCGCTGCCGTAGATGCTGCGGTCGGCGGGGGCCCGCAGCGGCACGTCCGGCCGCGCCGGCACGGCCAGATCCAGTGCGGCGGCGAGCGGGCCGAAGCCCACCGTGCCACCGGGGCCGCGCACCGCGCTGCCCTCGATCGCCAGTTCGGAAATGGAGGTACCGGTTTGCCGTGCGGCCTCTTCCAGGAGCAGGAGGCGCACATGAGCCGCGGCATGCCGGATCGCCATGCCGCTTTCCTCCATGGAATGGCTGGCGGCGGTATAGCCCTCGTTCGGGGTTTCGCCGGTATCGGCGGTGAGAATGGCGATCCCGGCAGGGTCGACACCGAGTTCCTCGGCGGCGACCATGATCAGGGCCGTCATGATGCCCTGGCCGAGTTCCGCCTTGCCGGTCAGGACGGTGATGCCGCCCTCCGGGTCGATGCGGATCCAGCTGTCGAGCCGAGGATCGTCAGGCAGGCTGCCGGGCAGCTCGGCACTGGCATCGTAGGTCTGGGCCTCTTCGGACTGCGCCCACGCGTGCCCCGACATGGCGAAGCCGACGAGAAGGCCGCCGCCGGCCGCGCCCAGAAAGCCGCGACGGGTGAGGGTGGACAGGTCGCTCATAGCGCATCTCCTTCGCCGGTTTCCGCCTTCGCCCGCCGGGCGAATTCGTCCCTTGCGCGGCGGATCGCGCGCAGGATGCGGATCTGCGTCCCGCAGCGGCACAGATTGAACTGCAGCGCTTCGCGCAGTTCCGCCTCGTCGGCCTGCGGGTTGGCGGACAGAACCGCCTGCGCCCGCATCATCATGCCCGGAATGCAGTAACCGCACTGCGCCGCCTGTTCGGCGATGAAGGCACGTTGCATCGGCCCGGGATCATCTGCTGTGCCCAGCCCTTCGACGGTCAGCACCTCACGCCCCGCCACGGTCATCAAGGGCATGACGCAGGACAGAACCGCTTCGCCGTCGACCATGACAGTGCAGGCGCCGCACTGGCCGAGGCCGCAGCCATATTTGGCGCCGTTCAGCCCGAGTTCGTCCCGCAGGACGTAGAGCAACGGCGTCTCGGGATGGGTTTCGGCCGCAACCGGCTTGCCGTTGACCGTCAGTTCTGTCGCCATGACTGCTCCTCTGCCCCCAGATTGCCGGGCGCCCGTTCAATTCCGTCTGCCGGGCGGATCGCAACGTGATGTTCGCCGCTCCGGGTCGCACCGACCATTTCCGCAAGGCCGTCCCATGCCGGCAGGTCGGTGTGACGGGCCCGCATGTAATTGAGCAACGCCACCATGTCCGCGTCCGACAGGACGCCGCGATAGGCAGGCATCACCGCGCTGGCTTCGCCGTCGGCGGGGGGGAGGCCGAACAGCGTGACATTGACGATGTTTTGCGGATTGTCCGCATGAACGGCCGTCGACAGGCGGAAATCCAGACCGCCATAGGGTTGAGGCCGGCCGCTCTCGTGACAGGTGGCGCAGGCCGAGGCGAAGATCGCCGCGCCGCGATCCTCATCGGCTCCGGCAACATCGGGCTGGGTCATGGTATCGGCAGCCTGACCGGAACCACGCCCGGTGGCGATCGCCTCGCGCAGCCGATCGGCGTTCGCCTGACGTTCGGCGTCGGGCGCGCCCATGACCGAAGCGGTGTAGACGCCCAGTGCGGCGATGTCCTCGTCCGGCAGGCGGCCGAGATTGCCGGTCACCTCGGCCATCGGTCCACGCGAGACACCATGTTCCGGGTGCCAGCCCCGCCGCAGATAGAACGCGATTGCTTCGGCATCCCAGGGAATCGGTGCAGGCGAAGCCTGGTTGATGGGATAGGCGGTCCAGCCCTCGGAACTGCCGCCGCTCCAGTGTTCGTCCGTGATCCGGGCACCGAGGACATTGCGTGGCGTGTGGCAGGCGCCGCAATGGGCGAGGCCCTCGGCGAGATAAGCGCCCCGATTCCATTCCTCGCTCTGGTCGGACGCTGCGGTGTACCGCCCTTCCTCGAAGAACAGCATCTTCCACCCGGCAATCATCGGTCGGAAACCGAGCGGGAAGACCAGATCGTTGTCCGGAGCGACGGCCTCAACCGGCTGACGGGTCATCAGATAGGCGTAGAGGGCTTCCGTGTCGTCGTCCGAGACCAGCGTGTAATGGTCATACGGAAACGCCGGGTAGAGATGGTGCCCCTCGCGATCGACACCCTCGCGCAAAGCCCGGGCGAACGCCTCGAGGCTCCAATTGCCGATACCGGTCGCCTCGTCGGGTGTGATGTTGGTCGAGTAGATCGTGCCGAACGGCGTTGGCACGCCGAGCCCGCCGGCAAACGCCTCGCCGCCGTGAACGGTATGGCACGCGATGCAATTTCCCACGGCTGCGAGCCGGGCGCCCTTCTCGACGACGGACGGATCGATCGTCTCGGGTGCGGGGCGCGCAACCGCTGCCATCTCGCTCCGCCACGTCAAGGCGTAGGCTGCCCCGGCGACGACGATCACGGCTGCGATCCCTCCGCCAATGATATGCTTGGTGTTCACTTACTATCTCCCTTGCGGCGGACGCTAGCAGGCGAGGCGAGGCGTTGAAAAGGGCGCGGGACCGATAGTTCCATAGCCGTGACATGGGCAAGGCCGCGATCTTGTCACGATGACGTTTCAGCGAGCTGCGTCCCGCGAGAACCTCGACGGGTCCCGATGAACGCTCAGAGGGAGTGGTCCGGCACGGGGATGGTCTGGCGCAGACGATGGCGACCGTCTTGCCGGCGCGGGCTCATCGCGACCGGCATCCTGCGCTATGGGCGCAACGACGCAGGGCGGGCCGACGTCGCGGGCGGAAGCCGCTGTCGTCGCAACTGTCCCTTCGGCACCGGCACGCGTTCCGGACGGTTCAAGGTTGGCCTTCCGCGGCCGGGGTGTGTGGCCGCATGGCAGCTTGCAATCGCTTGGCAACCGACATCGCCAGGTCCTCGCGTCCATGGCGCGCGCAGATCTGCATGGCGATGGGCAGGCCTTCGGCCGTTACCGCCACGGGTATCGAAATCGCGCAGAGATCGAGATAGTTCGCCAGCCGGGTCAGCCGCGACATCGGGAACAGTGTTTCGTCGACATCGCTGACTGGGCAGGCGGGGAAGGGCGTCGTCGGGAGGAGGATGACGTCGCCCTCGTCCAGAACGTCTCCGATATTGGCCAAGGCGTCGCGCCGGGTGTTGAGCAGCGCGTCGTAAGTCGCGTCATCGATGCCGGCGCCCTGCTGGACGCGGCTCCGCACCGCCGGGTCGAGCGGCGCGCTCGGGTCGTCGACGAGATGCCGAAGCGTGCGATAGGCCTCCTTGGCCATGATTGCGCCGGTATCCGCCTGATAGTCGCCGAAGCTGCGTGGCAGCGACAGGACCCGCGCCGACAGTCCGATGTCGGACAGCGTCGCGATACTGGCGAGGAAGGCGGCGGCGACCCGCGGAGCAAGCGGATCGAGTTCGCCCCGGAGCGGAGTCCTGACAATGCCCGAGGAGATTGCCGGCACTGTCGCCGGAGCGCTCGGCTCGCGCATCGCAGCGAATATCAGGCCCGCGTCGTCGATGTGATGGGTCAGCGGGCCGATCGTGTCGAAGGTCGGCGAGAGCGGTGCAACGGCTTCGGTGGATACCAGGCCGCGACTGGTCTTCAGGCCGATGGTCCCGCACAACGCGGCCGGGATCCGGACCGAGCCCCCGGTGTCGGATCCGATAGCCGCGGGCACCATGCCGGCGGCCACGGCCACGGCCGAACCGCTGCTGGAGCCGCCGGCCACATAGTGCGCGCCGTTCATGCACGGATTGCGGGGAGCGCCGAGGGCAGCATTGGTGCCCCAGCTGCCGAAGGCGAACTCGACCATATGCGTCTTGCCGATCAGCACCATGCCGGCGTTTTCCAGACGGCGCAGGAACGGCGCCGTCGCTGTTGCCGACGTTGTCGCATAAGCGCGTGAGCCGAAGCCGGTGATCTCGCCCGCCATGTCGGCCAGATCCTTCACCGCGATCGGAATGCCGTGCAGCGGGCCGCGCACGCGGCCGTCGGCACGCTCGCGATCCAAGCGCCGTGCCGCCGCGATCGCCGCCTCGGGATAGACCGCGACGAAAGCCTGCAGCTTGCCGTCCTGCGTTGCGATCCGGGCAAGACATTCGGCGACCAGCGCCTCGCTCGTCAGGTCCCCGGCTGCCATGCGACGGGCGATCTCGGCGAAGGGCAGGGCGATGATGTCGGTCTGCGGCAAGACGGCGTCTCCGAAGGCTGGGGTGCCAGACCGATCTCATAGCCGATCCGCAGCACCCGATCTCGCCATAACATGTCGCGACATGACGCTTTCAGCGAGCCGCTCCGCGTCATTCCCGGCGGAGCAAACCCATTGTCCCATCAGCGGAAACCGTCCATCGTTCCGCGAAACTCCTGCCCTCCCAGAATCGAAGAGCAACAGCATGAGCCTCCTGGCGATCTCCGAACAGGCGATCAACGGACTGATCATCAGTTCCTTCTACGCGCTGACTGCCTTGGGGCTCGCCGTCATTTTCGGCGTTCTTCGGATCGTGAACTTCGCCCATGGCGAACTCTACATGCTCGGTGGATATGCCTATTACCTGGCGATCAGCGCGCTCGGCCTGCCGCCGCTTTTTGCGCTTCTGGTCGCGGCGGTGGCGCTCTTCGCGGTCGGTGCGGCCATCGAATGGCTGCTGATCCGGCCAATCCATACCGGAAGGATCGACAGGCCCGAAGAATACGCCATCATGATCACCTTCGCGCTCTCCATCTTCCTGCTGAACCTTGCCAACAGCGTCTTTGGTCCCTGGCCACAGCGCCCGGAGCCACTGATGCGGGGTCGCGTTGAGATCGGCGAACTGATCATCAGCGGCGATCGCCTGGCGGCCGCCGGCGCAGCGATCATCCTGATGACGGGGGTCATCCTGGCCCTGCGTTACACATGGGCAGGCAAGGCCGTGCGTGCTGTCAGCCAGGATCGTACGGCGGCCGAGATCTACGGCATCAGCGTGCAGCGAGCCGGCCTCATCGCCTTCGGTGTCGGCGCTGCGCTGGCCGGGCTTGCCGGCGCGTTGATCGGTCCGGTATTCAACGTGACGCCGCCGATGGGCGTCGTGCCCGTCATCAAGGCCTACATCATCGTCGTTCTCGGCGGACTTGGTTCGGTGCCGGGCGCCATCATCGGTGCCGTGATCCTCGGCCAGGTCGAGAGTTTCGCGACGATCCTGATCCCCGATCCGAGCCGGGCCCTTGCCTACAAGGACGCCTACGGCCTGCTGGTGCTGGTCGCGGTGCTGCTGCTGCGCCCGCAGGGACTATTCGGCCGCGCGGAGCGCCGGGCATGAACCGGTTCGTCTCGATGCGCATCGCCGGTTTCGCAGCCCTTGCCCTCGGCTTCGCGGTCCTGCCCTTCGCCGGACTGTCCGACTATTGGATCTATACGGTCACCATCGGCTTCTATTACGCGCTTCTGGCCGCGAGCTGGTCGCTGCTGGTCGGCTATGTCGGGCGGATCAGCTTCGCCCAGGCGGCAATGAGCGGTCTGGGCGGCTACGCCTCGGCGCTCGGCGTGATCCATCTGGGCCTGCCGGTCGGGCTGGGGCTGCTGGCTGGCGTGGCCATCGCGGGACTGGTCGGCTTCGCTCTGGGCTGGCTGACGCTGCGGCTGCACGGCGCCTATCTGGGCCTGACCACGATCGCCTTCGGTGAAATCCTGCGGATCACCGTGACGGCAGAGCATGGCATCACCGAAGGCAGCCTGGGGCTGCGGGTTCCGGCACTGATCTCCGGTGGAAGCCGGTTCGACTATTATTACCTGTTTCTCGTCGTGACGGCTGCCTGCCTCGTCATCATGGGATTGCTGCTGCGCTCCCGGGTCGGTCTGTTCTTCCAGTCGATCCGCGAGGACGAGGACGGATCCGCCAGTCTTGGCGTCAACGTCACCCTATGGAAATGCGTGGCCTTCGCCGTGTCCAGCGCCTTTGCGGGCCTTGCGGGCGGATTGTACGCGCATTTCGTCCAACTGATCACGCCGTCGATGATGTCGCTGCAGGAGATGGGAATCGTCCTGGCGATGGCCGTCATCGGCGGATTTCACAACATCCTGTACGCCGCTCTCGGCGGCATGCTGCTGCAGGTCCTGCTGGAGATGCTGCGCGAAGTGGAGCAATGGCGGCTGGTGGTCTTCGGCCTGGTCACCATCCTGATGCTGCGCTTTGCACCGAACGGCATCTTCGGCACGTTGATCGACGCGGTCGCCAGCCGGAGGAAACGCCATGACTGACCAACTCACCGTCCGGGGGCTGCGGAAGCGGTTCGGCGGCGTTGTTGCCCTGAACGACATCGATCTGGCGGTCGAAGCCGGCGAACTGGTTGGCCTGATCGGGCCGAACGGATCGGGCAAGACGACGCTCTTGAACATCGTCAGCGGCTACTACGACGCCGACGCTGGGACGATCGCCTATGACGGCACGCCCATTGCCGGTCTGTCGCCCCATCGTCTCGCGCGCATCGGCATCGGCCGGTCCTTTCAGGTCACCAAGGTGTTCCGGCGACTGACGGTGCTGGAGAACATGCTGGTTTCCGGGCTTTCGGACTGGAACGAGACCCGATCCGTCGCCACCGAGCGGGCGATGGCGGTGCTGGATGATCTGAAGCTGACGCGCCTGGCCCATGAGCCGGCAGGCAACCTGTCCGGCGGTCAGGCGAAGCTTCTGGAATTCGCACGGATCATGATGCTGCAGCCCAAGCTCGTGCTGCTGGACGAACCTTTCGGCGGTGTTCACCCGGAACTGAAGCGCTTCATGTACGAGCGTATCCGCGAATGGAATGCGAACGGCGTGACGATCATCCTCATCAGCCACGACATGGGCTCGATCTTCGGTCTCTGCCGCCGGGTCGTCACCTTGAGCTACGGCGACATCATCTGTGACGGCACGCCCGACGAGACGCGTGCCGACCCGGCCGTTCTGGAAGCCTATCTGGGGGATCGCCATGACGCAGCTTGAGGTCGAGAACCTGCGCGCCGGTTACAGCCGCGACATCGACATCCTGAGCGGGGTCAGCGTCATCGCGCGGCCGCGGCAACTGACGACGATCATCGGCGCGAACGGGGTCGGCAAATCGACCTTGCTCAAGACCATCATCGGGCAGTTGCGACCACATGCGGGCTCGATCCGTTACGGCGGGGACGATCTGACGGACGTCGCGACACGCGATCTTGTGCGCAGGGGCATCGCCTATGTTCCGCAGGGCCACGCCCTGTTCAAGGACATGACCGTGGCGGAGAACATCGAGATCGCCACGTGGTCGTTCCGCGCCGACCGAACGCGCTGTCGCGCCGCAACCGAGCGCGTGTTCGAACGGGCGACCTATCTGAAGGACTTTCGCCAGCGACGCGCCGGCCTGATGTCGGGTGGACAGCAACGGCTGATGCAGCTGGAACTGGCACTGATGAGCGATCCCGATCTGATGCTGATCGACGAACCAACGGTTGGCCTCGATCCGAAACGCGCCGGCGTGATCTATGATCATCTCCGCCGCCTGGTCGGCGAGGAGGGACGGACGATTCTCATGGTGGATCAGAACGTCATCGCCGGCACCGACGTTGCCGACTACATCTACGTCCTGGAACTTGGTGCCAACAAGATCGAGGGCAGCAAGGCGCATTTCGATGAAACCTATCGCGATACGATCGCCGATTGGCTGTTCTGACGGGCGGCGGCCTGGCTCATGCTTCGCCGATCAATATCCCCCAGCAAAAAGCCCCCGCCGGTTCGCACCGACGGGGGCTTTTCTGATCACGGCGTCGCCGGTTACGGCTTGAGCACGATCTCGTCCGTCGTCGCCTGAGCGCGCGGCCACAGAATGGCCGAGTCCGACGGGGTCTGGTTCGCCTCGGTGTACTGGATCACGAAGATCGGCACATCTGGCCACTGCTGGAACTTCCAGGCCGGATCCTTGTCCTGCGGGAAGTGGATTTCGCCGCGGGTGCCGTTCCAGCGGAGCTGACGCAATGCCTCCTGCACGGCCGGACCATCGGTGGCGCCAGCCGCCTTGATAGCCTCAGCGATCACCATGACGCCGTCATAGCCTTCCATGGCCACGGCGTTGGCAGGGCGGTCGAATTCGGCCTGATAGGCCTGCGAGAACGACCGCGACAGCTCTGTATCGGGCTTGCCGGGGAGCCCGGCAGGGTTGCCGATCACGTATTTTCCGGCATCGCCCATGACGTTCCAGAACTCCGGCTCGAGAACGTCGGCGCCGGCGGCGAAGATCGCCGTGTCCTTTGAGGGTGCGAGGCCCAGATCATAGGCCTGCCGCAGCATGAGAAGCAGGTTCGAGCCGGTGAAGCCGGCGACGATCAGGTCGGGCTGGGGATCGGCGCGCTTGAGCTGCAGCAACTGCGGTGTGAAGTCGCTGACCGTGCGCTCGGCGGTGAACGAGGTGACGTTCGCGCCAGTATTCTCGAGGTTCTTGGTGAACACGTCGATGATGCCGAAACCCCAGTCGGAGTTTTCGGAGATGATCGCGATGTTCTTGAAGCCCGCTTCTTTCACCCAGTCCGCCGCGACCGAATAGACCAGCGAGTTGGCCACGGTGATGCGGAAGACTTCCGGAATGCCGGCTGCGGTCACCGCGTCGGACCAGCATTCGCCGGCGACGAACGGGATGTCGTATTTCTCGGCGACCGGGCCGACGGCGGTGCACACTGCGCTGTGCGCGCTGCCGGTGACGGCCACGACACCCTCGCTGGATGCGAGGCGCTCGAAGGCCGCCACGCCTTTTTCGGGGACGCCCGACGTGTCCTCGACGACGAGTTCGACCTGTTTGCCGAGCAGGCCGCCAGCCTGGTTGATCTCGTCCACCGCGATGGTCATGCCGTCACGCAGGGATTCGCCGGTCTGGACACCGCCGGGAGGCGACAGCGGCGCGATGCCGCCGATCTTGATGGTCTCCTGAGCCGAGGCCGCGGACGTACCGAGGGCAAGGGCTACCAGAGCTGTGGCTGACAGTTTCGCTAATGTGGTCATGGCCTCTCCTGTTGCTTGGCGAGTGCCCGGCAATGCGGCACTCGCGGCCCCGTTCTGCTCACGAATTGTGCGTGCCCAGAACGACGCCTCATCCGAAGTGTGGGCCGAGAAGAGGCGCCGGCGCAATCGGTAGAAACGACTTGATTGGAAGCGTTCAGGCGTTTGTATAGCGTCAGTCAGCGACAGGGGTTGTGCCGATGAACACCGACTTCATACCAAATCTGCGTTTGCTGTGCAGCTACCAGCGCTCGACCGCCGACGTCTGCCGCAAGCTGCAGATGAACCGCCAGCAGTTCATGAAATATCTCGGCGGCAGCGCTTTCCCGTCGAGCCGCAGCCTGCGCCGTATCTGCGACTTCTTCGGGGTCGACGAATACGAGATCCTGATGCCGCACGAGCAGTTTCGCGACATTGTTCGGCTGCGTCCGGCCCAGCAGGAGACGAACGACCTTTTGCCTTCGGCGGTCAAGCGGATCGCGGAACACGCGGCGCGCCAGCACGCCCAATTGGCGAAATATTGCGGCTATTATTACAAGTACTTCTACTCGTTTTCGACGCCGAGCTTCGTGCTGCGCTCGCTCGTCTGCGTCGGCCAGGTCGGCGAGATGACCTATTACAAGACGATCGAACGTCTGACACCGGCGGGCAATCGGCACGCGCCCGGCGATCTGTTCAAATACAGCGGCGTGATCCTGCCGGTCGGTGACCGGATCCACATGATCGATCATGAGTCCGTCGTCGGCAACGAGATGTCCCAGACCATCCTCTATCCGCCCTATCGCAACCGGGTCTCGACGCTGATCGGGCTGATGATGGGTATCACGGCGACCGAGGCGCACCAGCCAGTGGCTGCCCGCGTGGTCATGGAATATCTCGGCCGTCGCGTCGATCACCGCCAGGCCATTCGGGGCTGTGGCCTCTACGAGGAGGACGCGCCGGAGATTTCCCGGCCCATGCTCGACTATCTGCGCGAACCGTCACCGACCGACGGCTTTCTCATTCGTGCCGGATCGACCTTCGAAAAGGTCCAGACGCGCGGACGGTAGGTCGATGGGCCGGATACGCGTGGGGAAGGGGCCCTGAGGACGATCGGATGACGCGGAAACCTGACGGGAGCTGCATCGGGTTGTCCGACAGCCGATTGCCGTCGCGGCCCGGGGCCGATCAGGGCTCTGCTGCCCGGTGCATGGGTATCAGATCTGGCCGCGTTGCAGGGCAGCCGAGACAAGGCTGAGGGCGGTGATGGCAGAGGTCTTGGGATTATCGGCGGACGGGCGGTTCTCGAACCGCATGAAGGCCTCCCCGGCTGCACCGCTGATCGCCACCTCATGAGTATTGCGAGCAACCGTCGGGTCGGCCACGACGCGCACCCGCGTGCGGTCGAAGCCAGCGGCCAGCGCGATCGTCAGGCCGGCATTGAGGTTCTTCGGATAAAGCTTCGCAGCATCGGGTGCGCTGCCCTCGAAAAGGGTGACAGCCTCCGTGCGGGCGCGCTCGGTGCACCCCATCTCGGCCAGTTCGGCAGTCCAGGCAGCCGGTGGCTTGCGGGAGATATAGGTGACGCTGATGTCGCCGCTCAGCGCAGCGGCCGCGATATAGTCGAGCCCGCCCAATGCGCCCGATGGCAGGATCAGCCGGGCTCCGCCGCGCGCGCAGGCTTCGCGGACCCGCGACGCGAGCGCGGTTGACTGCAGCGCGCCTACGGAGGCGGGCACGACGTCGACGCCACGGTCGAGGCATTGCGGTACCATCTCAGCGAAGGCTTCGGCCGACGCAGCCTCGATGATCGTGTCCGGCTCCCAGGCAAGCAACGCATCGAGATCGACCGCGAAGGCCGGATGGTTCGACGCCGTCTCGTCGGGTTGCGTTCGCGTCAGCACGAGAATCTCGCAATCGGCCGCCGCCAGGAGTGCCGCGCAGGACCGACCGGCCGCGCCATAGCCGATAATGCCGATGCGCCGCGCGGTGTGGGATGGCGAATGCGTCATGGTCACTGCCTGTCGGCCGAACCGCGCTCGGCCTTCAGACCACGTAGCGCGATGATCGAGGCATCCCGCCAGGCGACCTTGTCCTGCAGAGATTCGAGCGGGATCTTGTTGCGGGCATAGGCTTCGAGCGCGTCGACCGATTTGTCCGTCACCACATCGGCGAAACCGAGCTCGTTGGCCATCTCGTTGAACAGAAAACCGAAATTCTCCAGATACTGGCGGATGCCACCTTTGGCATTCAGGTCGACGCCCTCGAAGGGGCCGAGAAACGCCCAGCGCAGACCGAAACCCTGGCTGATGATCTTGTCGATGTCCTCGGCCGAGATCAGATCCTCGTTGAGGCAGCGGAACATCTCGACGACCAGCGCCGCCTGCATGCGGTTGAGAACGAAGCTCGGGATCTCGCGCTTAATGTGCACCGGGGTTTGGCCGCAGGCCTCCATGAAGCGGAAGGTCGCGTCCGTCACGTCGGCGCGGGTGAAGGGCGCCGGGCAGATCTCGGTCACCGGCAGGAGATGCGGCGGCGTCGCCGGGTGGACCACGATGCAGCGGTCGCGGCAGGCGAGGTCCGAAGCGAATTTCGACACCGGGAAGCTCGACGTGGTGGTGGCGAGGATCGCGTCGGGCCCGGCCAGGCGTTCGAGCTCGGCGAAGATCGCCACCTTGGCGTCGAGCTTTTCGACGATGCATTCATGCACGAAATCAGCATCCGCCACGGCGTCGGAGAGATTGTCGTGGATCGTGACGCGCGCGGTTACCTGAGCAACCGTCTCGCCGGGCCGCAGCAGCGCGTCGGAAATGGCGATCGCCTCGGCCAGCCGGCCCGGCAGGGCGGCGCGGCCCTCGGCGCTGTGGTCGAAGATCGCGACCTGCAGGCCGCTGCGCGCATAGACGATCGCCCAGGATGCGCCGATGATGCCGGCGCCGGCGATGGCGACTTTTTCAATGCTCATTGTGACGTCCGATCATCGTCGCGACGCGGCGCGCGCATCGCACAGGGCAGGGAATGGCGGCGCCAAGCGGCGCCGCAGGCGTTCAGAAGTCGGGAACCCAGCGGCGCGTCTGCTCGCTCTCGTCCTCGTAGCGTCCCTCGAAGATCGGCGAGGCGATGGTGGCGCGCACATGCAGGATGTCGTCGCCGACATTGCGGAAGCCGTGCTGGGCCCCGGCCGGGATCAGCACCGACTGGTTGGCCGTCACGACCATGGTCTCGCTGCCGACGTGGATTTCCGCGGTGCCGCCCATGACCTCGAGGATCTCCTCGACCGCATGATGATGCGTCGGCGCGCCGAGGCCCTTTTCGCACCATTGCTCGAAGACGCAGATCTGGTGTGCGCCGGTCACGGCGGACACCCGCATCTGTGTCATGACGCCATCGCGCCATTTCTCGAGGACCCCGTCATTGTGGTCTTTGATCAGCATGACATTCCTGCCTTCGTCGGTCTGGTCGTGCGCGCCCGGATGCCGTTCCGCCCGTGTGGATGATCCGCCCGCGGTGGATAGCTCGCGCCGTCGCGCGACAATCCTTGACCCATCGCCACCTATTGCCATTTTGTACGCAGGAAAACGATGCCGTGCGCAAGAGCCGGCCGGACGCTGGGGCGTGTCTGGTCATTGCAGGCCGGCGGCCCAGTCCGCGACGGCGGCAACGAAGCCGTCGGTCCTAGAGGCCGGGAAAAAGTGACCCCCTTCGGGAAGCATGGTCAGCACCGCCATGGGCAGCGCCTCCGCCAGTTCGCGCTGCAGGAAGGCGGGCACGATCATGTCGTCTGCGGCACCTATGATCATCGCGGGCATCGTGAGTTGCGACACCATCGCGCTGCCGTCGAAGGCGAGCAATGCCTCGATCCGCTCGGCGACGATTTGCCGGGCCGCCTCGCCTGTCGGGGCCTTCGCCACCGCGCGCTCATAGGCCGACCAGTTCGCCTCCAGCCATTCCGGTGCGTAGGAAATCAGCGTCGCGGTGGCGGTATAGGCGACAGGGTCGTGGCGCAACAGGTCGAGGCGGGTGCGGAACAAGGCCGTCATGTAGCGGCTGGGGCGCAGCCATGTGGCGCTGAGCCCAAGACCGGTCACCCGTTCCGGTGCGTGTGCCGCAATGCTCTGGGCGATACAGCCCCCGGTCGAGTGACCGACAATGGTCGAAGCGTCGATCCCGGCGGCATCGAGGACCGCCCGTGCATCCTCGGCCAGTTGCGCAATGTCCGTTTCGGCCGTGCCGCGCGTCGAGGCGCCAATACCGCGCTGGTCGAAGGTAAGGACCTCAAAGCGGTCGCGAAGCCCCGCCACGACCGGCGTCCAGAACCCCGCCGTGCCGCCGAGCCCGCTGATCAGAAGCAGAGGAGCGCCGACGCCTTCCCGACTGGCTTGAAGGACTGCCCCGTCGGCGGTGGAAACGCAAAAGCCGGTCATTGGATACACCAGAAGTCGGTAGGGCCGAGGATTCGCGTGTTCTGGCGCTCGATACGGCTGTCGGCGCGGCCGAGGTGATCTTGCCATTCCGGATCGGTGCGCATGGCCTTGCGGCACGCTGCCCGGTCGCCGCGTTCTTTGTCGATCATGAAACCGAGTTCCCTTCGAGTTTGGTCAAGATCGGCTACTGCGTCACGCGTCTGCAAGATCTGATCTGTCCGCTGCAGACCAGTTGGCGGCCGGGTGTTGCTGGTGCAGAACGTCGCCCAGCGTCTTGCCGGTGTTGCCAAGGTGAATGCGCCGGATCGCGGCGGTATTTCGGCGTCGCTGTCGCGTGCCGCCAGTTCGGCACCAACGCGCCATGAATGATGATCTGCCGAAAGGCTTCGGCGACCCTCAGATTCAGCGAATGGCGGCGGATGGGCACCTTGCGGGGCTTGTCGCCGCGCGTGGACGGCTTTCGCGGCGACGCTTGGGTTTAGACGCAATTGGAGACTTTCTCGCTCGGCATGATCGGTTCTGTGCAGGCGCGTCGTCCTCCGGAAGAAATGCTGATGCTGCCGGCCGGTTCACCATTCCATTCGATGCCGTTCGTTCGGCCGGCCGCTGCGCACTGATGGCAGACAATGCTGCTGCGATCGAGGCGCGCGCCGCAGCATCGATCACAGCGCGGCGCGCGCATTCCGGCATGCCCCGCAGCAGGGCCGACCGACTGGCCGACCTGATCGACCGGGATGGCGCAAGAGAGACTGTCGCTTTGAACCGGCGGCGGAAAGCCGTCAGCAGGCAGCGGTTTGGCCGCGGCGCCGTTGCGGGCAAACTCGATCGGGCCGGCGGCTTACTCCCGATAGCGTGGCAGGTTCGCGGTCGCCCCGCCCCTGCGGAATGCGGTCGGCTGTCTTTCTCCCGGCGTGTAGTGACGCCGGTCAGCGAAGCCCGCAGAAGTCACAGATATGCGTAGTTAGAACTGCGAGGAAGCTCAGACGAATCCCGGCATATTCGAAGTCGGCGATCAGAACGGTGCCGCGGTCAGATACAGCTCACAAAACGTAAGTTTCGTATATCTTATGCAGCAGGCATGACATGCGGAGACATCTACGTAAGCTTTTGTTAAATTGAAGGAAAAACGGGGATATGCGGCCTTAATATAAGGATCAGGTACCAATAAAAAAATTCTTCAAAAAGATTAATCATTTGACTTCGCCGTCAAAAAACTCCGTGTTTAACCAAAGGGTAGCAAGGGAGATCTCGAATGGCCACCAGTGATGACGGCGTGTACGACATCTATCGTTTTTACAATACTCAAACTGGGGCGCATTTTTACACAGCAAGTGAAGCCGAGCGCGACAATGTCCGACAGACATTGCCCCAGTTTAGCTACGAAGGGAATTCGTACGACAGTAATGCCGTGGTGGGGCAGAGTGCGGGCGCCACGGCCGTCTACCGCTTTTTCAACACGACAACGGGTACGCATTTCTACACAGCAAGTGAGGCCGAGAAAGACAGCGTTCTCGCGACGCTTCCTCAGTACAGCTTCGAGGGCGTTTCCTATTACGCCTACAACTCGACAGGGCCGGAGCAGGACGCGCTTTTTCGCTTCTTCAACACACTGACGGGTACGCACTTTTATACAACGAGCGTGTCTGAGCGCGACACTGTCAGGGCGACGCTGTCCCAGTACGAATATGAAGGGATCGCGTATTATGTCGGCGGGGTCGGCGGGACGCCGGCGGAGAGCCAGCTCGATCTGACGACCACCAGCCCGGACGCGCAGAGCCTGACGGCGAACACGGCTGCCAGCAGTTCGATCAAGATCGGCGGCGGCACGTCAACCGTGCCTGAGGCCACGTCCCCGTACTGGACGGTCACCGGGGTCGAGACTTCGGACAATTTCGAACTCGTGACAACCCGCGGTTCCGTTGGCCGCGATGGTACGAATTTCCAGGGAGAAGGCGGGGATGGCGGTGACACGTTCAACTTCGCGCCCCTGTCGGATACAGGCACCAATACACTGACGCTCAGCATGGGCGGCGGCGCGACGGTTCAGGGCGGGGCGGGTGGCCCTGGTGGAAATCCGAGTTTCAGCTTCAGCCGCAGCGGTGACGGTGGCGACGCCATTAACGCGACACCATTCGAAGTCCTGAACATCTCCTCCACCGGTACGAGCGCCAATGCCGTGCTGGGCGGATCGGCAGGCACTTCGCAATCCAGCGGGCAGGTTGGGGTCGCCGGTACATCCATCACGCTCGCCGACGGCGCAACCATCAACGTTACAGGCACCCAAAATCTCGATCTCGGCACGCTCGGCGGAACGAGTTCGTCGGTGAACGCCGCATCCTTTACCGGCAATCTGAGCGTGATCGGCAATGCCGGTAACAACAGCTTCGTCGGTGGGGCTGGCAATGACACCATCGGTAGCGGTAACGGCAGTGATACGATGACCGGCAACGGCGGCACCGATACCTTCGTCATGAGCCGGGGTGTCGAGGTTCTCCTGGCCAATCGCGAAACCGACACGATCACGGATTTCGATGCCGCGACAGAAATACTGCGATCCGTGTCTTCCGATCGCGGCGTTGCGCAGAACAACAGCGGTGCGGGTTCGGCACCGGTCATTCAGGACGGTAAGGTGACGCAGTTCGATGCGGGCATCGATACCCTGGCGCAGAAGATCACGGCGATCGAGGGAGATCCCGGCAGTGGGATCATCGGCTCGCGGCAGGTTGTGTTCTTCGAACACGACAGCAGCACATATGTTTTCTTCGAGCATTCGAGTGAAAATTTCGGATCCCCGAGTACCGACAGCCAGGTGGTCATCCTGACCGGTGTGACCGGACTGAACACGCTCACCGACTCGGGCACCGGGGACTTCATGTTCAGCTGACGATCGCCAGACTGACCGCAGGCTGTCACGGCCTGCGTTCGCCCCATCGGGGAAGGCACATGGTCGATGCTGCGATCCGCAGCTGGCCCATCAATGCCTTCCCCAATGGGCATCATGGCGTTCCGTCCAGTCCGATAGACAGCATACGCGGCAGATGGGAGCGCCCGCGCCCGCGCCGGCAACCGGATTGGCCGGGGGCAGGTCCGAAGACCGGAACCCTGGCACGACGGCTGGGGGATGCCGCACACGCTGACGGGCTCGGTGCCCGATGCCGGTTCATCACCGTCAGAAGCCTGTCATGGGACGGGGCGGCACGTCCGAATGTCGTTCCGCAGGCACCAGGCGGTGGTGATCACCGCTTCGGCTGCCACGATCCAAGCTGCCTTTCAGGACGGCGATGACGGCCGGTGCCATCTGCGCGACGTTGAAGCGCATCATGTCGGGAGCGGTCCGGGCGACGCTGAAGACATCGCCGGGGGCCAGGAGAACGCCGTCGTTCAGGGCGTCGCGGGCGATCTGGGCGGCATCCAGTCCGTCCGGCAGCCGGCACCAGAGGAGAAACCCACCACGCGGCAACGTCCAGGGCTCGATCCCGAGGGTGCCGAGCGCGGCGATCGCCTGCGTCTGGCGCCGGGCGAGGCGCGTGCGCAGTTCCGTCATGTGCTTGCGATAGCCACCATCGCTCAATGCGGCGTGAATGATGCTGGCCGTTGCCGGGCTGGCACTGCCAAAGTTCGTGGCGACCTGCAGATCCACCAGCCCCTCGATCCATTCGCGCCGCGCGGCGATATAGCCGCACCGCAGGGAGGCCGAGAGTGTCTTGGAAAAACTGCCAATCCGGATCACCCTGTCGAGACCGTCCAGCGCCGCGAGGCGCGTCGAAGGGTCCGGCTCGAAATCGGCGAAGATGTCGTCCTCGATGACAGCCATCTCGTGCGCGGCGGCCATGGTCAGAATCCGGTGCGCGATCTGCGGCGAGAGCGTCGCGCCGGTGGGGTTGTGAATGGCGGAATTGGTGACGTAGAGCCGCGGACGATGGGCCGCAAGCACGGCCGCGAAGGCCACGGGGTCCGGCCCGCTCGGCGTTTGCGGCACGCTGACGATCCGCACGCGATGGGCGCGCAAAAGGGCCTGGAAATTGAAGTAGCAGGGATCGTCGAGAAGTACGGTGTCGCCCGGCTGCAGGAAGAACCGGCACAGAAGGTCGAGGGCCTGAGTGCCCGATCCGGTGAGCAGGACCTGGTCGGCCCCGGCCGCGATGCCCTCCGCCGCGAACTGCCGGGCAAGATGCTGACGCAGCGGCGGCAGGCCGCGGGTGCCGCCATAGTCCGACAGGACGGCGTCGTCGGCGCGGGCCAGCTTTCGCAGGGCACGCCGCACCGCCGCATTCGGCATCCAATCCGCCGGCAGCCAGCCGCAGCCGGGACGCAGCGTGTCGGGATGGGCGTCAAGCGACTGGCGCGAGACCCACAAGGGATCGATCGCGCGATCCAGCCGCGGCGCGCTCTCGGTGAGCACCAGTGGCGGCGCCGCGCCGACCGCGTAGAAGCCCGAGCCCGGCCGCGACCGGATCAGCCCCTCGGCGGCCAGCCGGTCATAGGCTTCGACGACGGTCGATGGGGAAACGCCCATGGTGCGGGCGAAGGCGCGCACCGACGGCAGCTTCTCGCCGGCCGTCAGGCTGCGGCTCGCCAGGCGCCGCCGGATCTCGTCCATCAAAGCCACGGTGCGGGTCGTTCCCGGACCAGCCGCGTGTGGGGAAACGCCCAAGTGTGCGGCCTCCGTAACCCATACAGTTCGGCGAAATTGTAGGGGATTGTCGCTATCAGAGCCAGACCCGGAGCGCCTAATTGGAACGCGGTGCGAACGGGCGGAATCTTTCATGGATCGAACGACAGCGGGCTGGGGCAGCGGTCTCCTCGGCATCATCATTTTCAGTGGCTCGCTGCCGGCGACGCGCGTTGCCGTCGGTGGTTTCACGCCTTTGTTTCTGACCTCGACCCGGGCGGTCATCGCTGCCGTCCTCGGCACGCTGTTGCTGCTCCTGCTCCGCCAGAAGCGGCCCGCCATCGGCGATGTCGTGCCGCTGGTCGTCGTCGCCGCGGGCGTGGTGGTCGGCTTTCCGCTGCTGACGGCGCTGGCGCTGCAGCATGTGACGGCGGCCCATTCGATCGTCTTCATCGGCTTGTTGCCGCTGATGACCGCGATTTTCGCGGTACTGCGCGGCGGCGAGCGGCCGCGGCCGGCCTTCTGGCTGTTCTCGGTGGCCGGGGCGGCGGTTGTGGCGGGCTTTGCCCTCGCGCAGGAGGGTGCAGCCTCACTGGCGGGGGATCTCCTGATGATCGCGGCGATCGTGCTGTGCGGGCTCGGCTATGCCGAGGGCGCCGCGCTGTCCCGGCGCCTCGGTGGCTGGCAGGTGATTTCCTGGGCCCTCGTCTTCGCCCTGCCAGTCATGGCGGCGATCGCCGCTCTCACATGGCCCGCAAGCTTCGCAGACATTGCCGCGCCGGCCTGGGCGGGTCTTGCCTATGTGTCGGTCTTCTCGATGCTCGTCGGCTTCGTGTTCTGGTATCGCGGCCTGGCGTTGGGCGGGGTCGCGGGCGTCGGGCAATTGCAGTTGCTGCAGCCGTTCTTCGGCCTGGCGCTGGCCGGCCTGCTTCTGGGCGAGCCTATCGCCTGGACGATGATCGGAGCCTCGGCCCTGGTGGTTGCGTGCGTCGCCGGCGCCCGTCGCTTCGCCTGATCAGAGCGTGAAGGCGCGCTCGAAGGCGTCGAGGGCGGCGTCGGGATCGCCGCTGGCAAAGGCCTCCATCGTCACCGGACCGCGATAGCCCATGGCGGCGAGGGCGTGGGCGACGCGGTCATAGGCGATCTCGCCGGTGCCGGGCTCCATGCGGCCGGGCACGTCGGCCACCTGGATTTCGCCGATGAAGGGCAGGGCGCTGCGGCAGAGTTCGATCAGATTCCCCTCGCCGATCTGGGCATGATAGAGGTCGAGGTTCAGCCGCAGGCCCGGCCGGTCGATGGCCGCGACCAGCGCCAGCGTGTCCTGCGCCCGGGCAAAGGGAACGCCGGGGTGGTCGACCGGCAGATTCAGATTTTCCAGCGTGAAGACGACGTCCATCTCGTCGGCGAGGTCGGCGATCCTCGCCAGCGTGTCGCGAGCTTTCAGCCACATGGCCCCGGTCATGGTCTCGCTGGGCACCACCGGCAGGCCGCCATCGCCGAGCCCCGTGCCGTGCAGGTTGAGGCGCGCGACGCCGAGCCGCTTGCCGACATCGGCGGTCTTGCGGGCGGTGGCGAGCAGTTCGGCGGCGCCCTCGTCGTCGGCAAGACGGCCGCGCAGATAGCCGTTCATGATCGAGAAGGACGCGCCGGAGCGCTCCAGCATGGCCAGATCATGGTCCGGCCAGTTCCACAGGCCGACGGCGAGGCCGCGTTCGGTCAGGCGCTGCAGCCGCCATTCCATTGGCCGGTCCCGCCAGATCATCTCGGCGCAGGCGGCCAGTTGAAACGGTCCATGGGTCATGTGGCGATCCTGTCCTGCCGCATCGCGGTCAATGGCCGGTCATCGCCGCGGTGATGGCGACGCGGCGGTTTTCGGCGAAGGAGATGTTGGCGGCTTCCGCCAGGGCGAGGGCGTTGACGCCGTCATCCACGGTGGCTGCCAGCGGCGCGCCGTCAACGACGCTGTCGACGAAGCGCGACCATTCGATCGCATAGGCGCGCATGTAGCGTTCGAGGAAGAAATAGACCGGCTTGGCCGAGACCACGCCGGCCGTGGTGGATTTGGCGACGGTGTTCTCAGCGACGTTCTGCGCCTCGAGCATGCCGTCCGAGCCGAGCATTTCCACCCGCTGGTCGTAGCCATAGACGGCCCGGCGCGAATTGCGGATCGTCGCGATGCGCCCGTCCGCATAGCCGAGCACCACGACGGCCGTGTCGATGTCGCCGGCCGCGCCGATCTCCTTGTCGACGAGGCAGGAGCCCGTCGCCGTCACCGTCTCGGGCATGCCGAACAGCCAGGCGCAGATGTCGAAATCGTGGATCATCATGTCCCGGAAGAGGCCGCCGGAGACCTTGATGTAGGAAACGGGCGGTGGCGCCGGATCGTAGGAGGTCACCGCCAGCAGCTCGCCCTTGCCGATCTCGCCGGCGGCGAAGGCGTCGCGCAGGACCGAGAAGTTCGGATCGAACCGGCGGTTGAAGCCCATCATCACCGGCCGGCCAGCTGCGGCAACGGCCTTCTTGACCCGGAGCGCGCGTTGCAGATCGAGGTCGATCGGCTTTTCGCAGAATACCGCTTTCCCCGCAGCGATGCCCCTCTCGATCAGGTCGGCATGGGTATTGGTGGAGGAGGCGACGAGGATGGCGTCGATGCTGGCGTCGGCGAGAATGTCGTCGGCCTGCCGCGCGGCGATGCCGTACTCGGCCGCCAGCGCGTCGGCGGCATCGCTCATCACGTCGGTGACGGCGACGAGTTCGCTGCGCCGGTCCATGCGGATCGAGGCGGCATGCACCTTGCCGATGCGGCCGGCGCCGAAGAGTGCGACTTTCATGGCAATGTCCTCAGGAGGTCTGGAGCGTGACGCGCTGACCGTTACGGCTGGCGTCGTCGATGGCGTGAATGACGGCCTCGTAGCCGAGGGCGTCGGTGAAGTTCGGCCGGGACGGCGGGCCGCCGGCGAGAGCGCGCAGCATGCTGGCCGCCTCGATCGTCTTGAGGTCGCCGAAGCCGAGCTGGTGTCCGGGCGCCGGGCAGAAGGCGCCGTAGGGCGCGTGGGCAGGGCCGGTAAGAATGGTGCGGAAGCCCTGGCGGCCGGCCGGGCCCTCGTTCACGTAGAGCTGCAATTCGTTCAGCCGCTCCTGGCTGAAGACGAGCGTTCCGAGCGTGCCGTGCACCTCCCAGTCGAGACGGTTCTTGCGGCCCCAGGCGGCACGCGAGGTGCACAATGTCCCCTGCGCCCCGCTGGCAAAGCGCACGATGGCCGAGGCCGTGTCCTCGTTCTCGACGGCGGCGTCACCGGAGCCGTCGGGCATGGGCCGTGTCGCATGGACGATCTGGGTGTCGGCGATCAGGCTCGCGATCGGCCCCATCAGCGCAACCGCCATGGAGACGAGGTGGCAGCCGAGATCGCCCAGCGCGCCCAGGCCGGCATCGGCCCGCCGGGCGCGCCATGTCCAGGCGAGATCGCCATCGGCCTGGTAGTCCTCGTCCACCCAGCCGCGGAAATGGACCGGCTTGCCGATGACGCCCTCGGCGATCAGCCGGCAGGCATGGGTGAAGGCGGGGTTGTGAACGTAATTGTAGCCGACGAGGGTGGCGACGCCGGCCGCGTCGGCCGCCTTCGCCATGGCCTGTGCGTCGGCCAGCGTCAGCGCCAGCGGCTTTTCGCAATGGACGGCCTTGCCCGCGGCGATCGCCGCAAGGGCCATGTCGCGATGCAGGGCGTTGGGCGTGGTGATCGAGACGAGATCGACCGCCGGGTCGGCAATGACGGCCCGCCAGTCCGACGTCGCCGCCGCGAAGCCGAACTGATCGGCGAACGCCCTTGCACGTGCGGGCTCGGCGTCGCACAGGCATGCCATGCGGGCCTCCGGCACGTCGCCGAACACCGCGCGTGCCGCCCCGTAGGCCAGCGCATGGGCCTTGCCCATGAAGCCGGTCCCGATGAGACCAAGACCCACCACCATCGACTCCTCCCGCCGATTGGAATATAAATTCCATAAAGGGATGCGCTCGCAGCGGGCGGGAGTCAAGTCAGGAGAGCGAGATGAACAGTTCTGCCGAGGGGGTGCCCCGGGCGCCGGCCAGTGTCGCCGAATTGCTCGCCAGCCTCGACAGGATCGACGGCACGCTGCCCAAGCGGCTGAAGCAATGCGCCATCTGCCTGCGTGCCAATCTCGATCGCGTCGCCGTCTCCACGGTCGCCGACATGGCGCAACTGGCCGAGGTCCCGCCCTCGGCCTTCATGCGCTTCTGCCAGACCCTTGGCCTCTCCGGCTATTCCGAGATGCAGGCGCTGTTTAGGGCCGAATACGCCCAGATGCGGCCGGACTACACCGAACGCCTGACGCGGTTGCGCGCGGAGGGCGCGTCGGGCGCCGGACGTCTTGCCGCGGATTTTGCCGAGGCCGGCATCAGATCCCTGATGGACATGTCGAAAGAGCTGGATGCCCAGCAATTGCAGGCGGTGGCGGAGCGGCTGGCCGGGGCCCGCACGATCCATCTGGTGGGCCTGCGGCGTGCCTTCGCGGTGGTGGTCTATCTCGCCTATCTCCTCGACAAGATGGGCGTGGCCTCGATGCTGCACCACACCACCGGACAGATCGAAAGCGACCATGCGATCGGACCGGACGATGCGCTGTTCGCGGTGACCTTCGCGCCGTTTTCGCAGGAGACCCTGACGCTCGCTAAGCGGGTCTCGGAGCGCGGCATTCCGGTTCTGGCGTTGAGCGACACCACGACCTGTCCGCTCGCCGATGTCGCCGAAAACCTGCTGATCGCACGGGAGGTGGAGGTCGGCGGCTTCCGTGCCCCCAATGCCGGTCTGGCGCTCGTCACGGCGCTGGCCGTGGCCATTGGTGGATTACGTAAGGAAAAGGGTTGACTCCGGCAGCCGGGAGGGCGTTTATAGAATAATTGTTCCAAAAAGCGCTCGGGAGTGAGGGCCGGTGGAACGACCTGAACCCGGCTTCGGCCGGTTCCAAATGCGGGAGAACCCGCATGTGCTCAACGGGAGGATCCATGAACAATTTCCTGAAATCGACCATCGCGGCCGCGGCCATCGCCTTCACCGGCCCCGCCTTCGCCCAGCAGATCATCGTGGTTTCACACGGGCAGGCCAACGACCCGTTCTGGTCCGTGGTCAAGAACGGCGTCGACCAGGCCGCCAAGGACAGTGGCGCCGACGTCGACTACCGGGCACCCGAGACCTTCGACATGGTGCAGATGAGCCAGCTCATCGACGCCGCGGTCAATCAGGAGCCGGACGGGCTGGTCGTGTCGATCCCCGACGCCGACGCGCTCGGACCCTCGATCGAGCGGGCCGTGCAGGCCGGCATCCCGGTCATCTCCATGAATTCGGGCTCCGACGCCTCCAAGGGGCTCGGCGCGCTGCTGCATGTCGGGCAGGACGAGTTCACCGCCGGCAAGGCGGCCGGCGAGCAGCTCGCCAAGGATGGCGGCAAGGTCGCGATCTGCGTCAACCAGGAAGTCGGCAACGTCTCCCTCGACCAGCGCTGCGACGGCTTTGCCGAGGGCTTCGGCGGGCAGGTCGAGGTCGTCCCGACCCAGAACGATCCAGCCGAAGTCCAGTCGAAGATCCAGGCCGCGCTGACGTCGAACCCGGATATCGACACCGTGCTGGGGCTGGGCGCCTCGCTCGTCGGCGAGCCGGCCCTGAAAGCCGTCGAAGCCGTCGGCCGGACCGGCGACGTCAAGATCGCGACCTTCGATCTGTCGGCGACGTTCCTGGAGGCTGTCGCCGACGGCAAGGCCACCTTCGCCATCGACCAGCAGCAGTTCCTGCAGGGCTACCTGCCGGTGACCTTCCTGGCGCTCAACGCGAAATACGGTCTGGTGCCGGGCGGCAACGTGCCGTCGGGTCCGAACCTCGTCACGCAGGACAAGGCCGGCCAGGTCGTCGAACTGTCGGCGCAGGGCATCCGCTAGGCCACAGCGCCCGATCGACCACGCCGGGACTGCGGTGCGCCCGCAGCCCCGGTGAGGGAAGGGGTCTTTCGACCGCTTCCCGACCTTGCCGGCCGATCCGCCGTCCAAGGTGCCTGCTCGCATGCCGCGCCATGCCCGGCGGTCCGTCCGCACGGCAGCCCGCATCCGGCGGAACGACGACCCGAAGCATCTTCGACCCGGCATGCCGGCCCCGCGGCCACGGCGAAGCCTTGTCCAGAAGGAGGAGAAACGATGTCTGACACACCCCAGGTGGTCGCCGACGAGCGCCTCAAGCGGGAGAGTTTCGGAGCCCGGCTGATGAAGCGGCCGGAGCTCGGCGCCATCGCCGGTCTGGTCGTCGTCACGGTGTTCTTCATGGTCACCGCCGACAGCTCCATGTTCACCCTGTCGGGTATCATGAACTTCATGACTCCCGCCGCCCAGCTCGGCATCCTGGCGATCGGCGCGGCGATGCTAATGATCGGTGGCGAGTTCGACCTGTCGATCGGCTCCATGGTCGCCTTCGCCGGCCTGATCTTCGCGGCCTGCACGGTGACGCTCGGCCTGCCGCTGATCCTGGCGATCCCGATCACCTTCATGGTCGCGGCGGGGATCGGCTCGGTCAACGGCACCATCGTCCTGAAGACCGGACTGCCCTCCTTCATCGTGACCCTGGCCTTCCTGTTCATCCTGCGCGGCGCCTCGCTGGTCGGCCTGAAGATCGCCACCGGCGGCTCGACGCAGCTGCGCGGCGTCCGCGACTCGGTGGAGAGCGACTGGCTGATGCCGATCTTTTCCGGCGACGCCTTCACCGGCCTGTTCGGCTGGATGGCCGAGACCGGGATCATCGACACCTTCAACAACGGCACGCCCAAGGTGCCGGGCATTCCGGTCGAGATCCTCTGGTTCGTCGGCCTCGCGCTGCTGGCGACTTACGTCCTCACCCGCACGCCGCAGGGCAACTGGATCTTCGCCGCCGGTGGCGACAAGGTCGCGGCCTCCAATTCCGGCGTGCCGGTGCGCAAGGTGAAGATTTCGCTGTTCATGTTCGCTGCCTGCTGCGGTGCCCTGGTCGCCATCATCACCGTCATGGACGCCGGCTCTACTGACGCCCGCCGCGGCTTCATGAAGGAGTTCGAGGCGATCATCGCGGCGGTCATCGGCGGCTGTCTCCTGACCGGCGGCTACGGCTCGGCGATCGGCGCTTTCTTCGGCGCGATCATTTTCGGCATGGTCACGATCGGCCTGACCTACACGAGCTTCGACCAGGACTGGTTCCAGATCTTCCTGGGCGGCATGCTGCTCGTGGCGGTGCTCTTCAACAACTACATCCGCAAGCAAGTGACCGGGGAGCGCTGACATGACCAAGCCCATCGTTCACATGGAAAACATCGAGAAGCATTTCGGCAACATCATCGCCCTGGCCGGCGTCAGCTTCGACGTCCTGCCCGGCGAGTGCCACTGCCTTCTCGGCGACAACGGCGCCGGCAAGTCGACCTTCATCAAGACCATGTCCGGGGTCCACAAGCCGACCAAGGGCGAGATCTACTTCGAAGGCGAGCCGATGTCCTTCGACAGCCCGCGCGACGCCATGGAGGCCGGCATTGCGACGGTCTTCCAGGATCTCGCCATGATCCCGCTGATGTCGGTGACCCGCAACTTCTTCATGGGCCGTGAGCCCACCAAGGGAAGCTGGCTGTTCAAGCGCATGGACATCGAGACGGCCAATGCGGTCACCATCGAGGAGATGCGCAAGATGGGCATCGCCCTGCGTGGTCCCGATCAGGCGGTCGGCACCCTGTCGGGCGGCGAGCGCCAGACGGTGGCGATCTCCCGCGCGGTGTATTTCGGCGCCAAGGTGCTGATCCTCGACGAGCCCACCTCGGCGCTTGGCGTGCGCCAGACCTCCAATGTCCTGGCGACCATCGAGAAGGTCCGCGACCAGGGCATCGGCGTCGTCTTCATCACCCACAATGTCCGCCACGCCATGGCGGTGGGCGACCGCTTCACCGTTCTCAACCGCGGCCGCACGCTGGGCACCGCGCCGCGCGGCGAGATCACCGCCAACGAGCTGCAGGACCTGATGGCCGGCGGCCAGGAACTGGCGACCCTGCAGGGCTCGCTCGGAGGAACCGTGTGATGGTGGCGAAGGATCTCGATCTCATCACCATCGGCCGGTCCTCCGTCGACCTCTATGGCGCACAGGTGGGCGGCCGGCTCGAGGACATGCGCAGCTTCGAGAAATATGTCGGTGGCTCGCCCACCAACATGGCCACCGGCACCGCCCGGCTGGGCCTGCGCTCGGCGCTGATCACCCGCGTCGGCGACGAGCATATGGGCCGGTTCCTGCGCGAGGAACTGCAGCGCGAGGGCGTCGACACGACGGGCGTCGTCACCGACCCCGACCGGCTGACGGCACTGGTCATCCTCGGCATTCGCGACGACGAGCAGTTTCCGCTAATCTTCTATCGCGAGAACTGCGCCGACATGGCCCTGTGCGAGGACGACATCGACGAAGCGCTCATCGCAAGGGCGCGGGCCGTCGTCGTCACCGGCACCCATCTCAGCAATCCGCGCACCGAGGCGGCGGTGCTGAAGGCGCTGGAGCTTGCCCGCGCCAACGGCGCCCGCACCGCGCTCGATATCGACTACCGCCCCAATCTGTGGGGCCTTGCCGGCCACGGCGCCGGCGAGGAACGCTTCATTGCCTCCGCGGCGGTCACGGCGAAGCTGCAATCCACCCTGCATCTCTTCGACCTGATCGTCGGCACCGAGGAAGAATTCCACATTGCCGGCGGCACCACCGACACCATCGCGGCGCTGCGGGCGGTTCGCGTGGTCACCGGCGCGACGCTGGTCTGCAAGCGCGGAGCGGCCGGCGCGGTCGCCTTCGAGGGTCCGATCCGCAACAGTCTCGACGAGGGGCAGGCCGGGCCCGGCTTCCCGATCGAGGTGTTCAACGTCCTGGGCGCCGGCGACGGCTTCATCTCCGGCCTCTTGAAAGGCTGGCTCGACGGCGACTCCTGGCCGACGGCACTGACCTACGCCAATGCCTGCGGCGCCTTCGCCGTGTCGCGCCATGGCTGCACGCCGGCCTATCCGAGCTGGCAGGAACTGCAGTTCTTCCTGAAGCGCGGCGTCCTGAAGGAGAAGGAAGCGCTGCGCAAGGACGCGGAACTGGAGCAGATCCACTGGTCGACGACCCGCAAGACCGACTGGTCGACCATGCGCGTCTTCGCCTTCGACCATCGCATGCAGTTCGAGGAACTGGAGGGGGCGACCCCCGACCGCATCGGCGCCTTCAAGCAGCTCTGCCTCGACGCGGCGCTGCGGGTCCAGGACGGTGCGCCCGGCCACGGCATTCTGTGCGACGGCCGGCTGGGACGGCAGGCGCTCTACCGCGCCGCCGGTCGCGGCCTGTGGATCGGCCGACCGGTCGAATGGCCGGGATCGCGGCCCTTGTCGCTGGAGCCGGAGATCGGCTCGGATTTCGGGGGGCTATCGGAATGGCCAAGCGAGCACGTGGTGAAATGCCTGTGCTTCTGCCATCCCGACGACGCCCCCCAGCTGTGGCGCGCGCAGGAGGAGACCATTCTGCGCCTCTACAACACCTGCCGCCGCAACCGGCTGGAATTCCTGCTGGAAATCATTCCCTCCAGGGTCGGGCCGGTGAACGACGACACGGCGGCGACGGTGATCCGGCGGTTCTACGACCTCGGTGTCTATCCCGACTGGTGGAAGCTGGAGCCGATGACCAGCGAGGCCGGCTGGCAAAAGGCCTGCGCGGCGATCCGGGACAATGATCCGCATGTGCGCGGCATCGTCGTCCTGGGTCTCGAAGCCTCCGAGGCGGCGCTCATCGAGAGCTTCTCCGTCGCCGCGCGCTTCGACCTGGTGAAGGGCTTTGCCGTCGGCCGGACGATCTTCGCCGACGCGGCGAAGGCGTACATGACCGGCGACATCACGCCCGAGGCGGCGGTGCGCCAGATGGCGGAACGATACAGCAGGCTGTGCGCCCTGTGGGACGACGCACGCCGGGCAGGGGAGAAAGCGGCATGACGACGATCCGTCTGACAGCGGCGCAGGCTCTGGTGAAATATCTCACCGCCCAGATAACCGAGGACGGCGAGCCGTTCATCGCCGGGGTCTGGGCGATCTTCGGCCATGGCAACGTCGCCGGGCTCGGCGAGGCGCTGCATGCCGAAAAGGACCAGATCCGGACGCTGCGCGGCCACAACGAGCAGACGATGTGCCATGCGGCCATAGCCTATGCCAAGCAGCTGCAGCGCCGGCGGGCCATGGCGGTGACCTCCTCCATCGGGCCCGGCGCGACCAACATGGTGACCGCCGCCGCGCTCGCCCATGTGAACCGGCTGCCGCTGCTGCTCCTGCCCGGTGACGTCTTCGCCAATCGCGGCCCCGATCCGGTGCTGCAGCAGGTCGAGGATTTCGGCGACGGCACCGTGACGGTGAACGACTGCTTCCGGCCGGTGACCCGCTATTTCGACCGCATCATGCGGCCCGAACAGCTTCTCACCGCCTTGCCGCGGGCCTTCCGGGTGATGACCGATCCGGCCGAATGCGGGCCGGTGTGCCTGGCCTTCTGCCAAGACGTGCAGGCCGAGGCCTACGACTATCCGGCGGCCTTCTTCGAGCCGCGGGTCTGGCGGACCCGCCGGCCGCACCCCGACCCGGTCGAGCTGGAACGTGTCGCGGAACTCCTGCGCCGCGCCGAAAAGCCGGTGATCGTCGCCGGCGGCGGCGTGCATTACGCCGGTGCCTGCGACGCGCTGGAAGACTTTGCGCGCCGGCACCGGATTCCGGTGGTCGAGAGCCAGGCCGGCAAGTCGGCGCTCGCCTGGGATCACGATCTCAATTTCGGCTCGGTCGGCGTGACCGGGGCGGCTTCGGCCAACGCGATCTGCGCCGAGGCCGATCTCGTCCTCGGCGTCGGCACGCGCTTCCAGGACTTCACCACCGGCTCGTGGAACCTCTTCCGCAATCCCGGGCGCCGGCTCGTCAGCCTCAACGTCGCCGCCTACGACGCCATGAAGCACGGCGCCGAACCGCTGTGTTGCGACGCGCTGGTCGGGCTGGAAGCGCTCGGAGCAGCGTTGGACGACCACGCATTCGCGGCGCCCGATGCGGCTCAGAAGCGCGACTGGTTCGCCGCTGTCGATCCGCTGACCGCGGCGCCAAAGGACAGCAATACCCTGCCGACCGACCAGCAGGTGATCGGCGCGGTGCAGCGGGCCAGCGGCGTCGATACGGTCGTCATGTGCGCCGCCGGCACCATGCCGGGCGAACTCCACACGCTGTGGAAGGCGCCGCGGCCGGGCGCCTACCACATGGAATACGGCTTCTCCTGCATGGGCTACGAGATCGCCGGGGCCATGGGCATCAAGATGGCCGAGCCGGATCGCGACGTGGTCTGCATGATCGGGGACGGCAGCTACATGATGGCCAATTCCGAGCTTGCGACGGCGGCGATGCTGGGGATCAAGTTCACCGTCGTGGTCACCGACAACCGTGGCTATGGCTGCATCAACCGGCTGCAGATGAGCACTGGCGGGGCCGAGTTCAACAATCTTCTGGAACACGCCCATCACGTGAACCCATCGCGGATCGACTTCGCCGCACACGCCGCCTCGATGGGCGCCACCGCATCCCATGTCACCTCCATCGCGGAGTTGGAAGTCGCGCTGGCGGCGGCGGGCGAGGCGGACGGTCCGGTGGTGCTGGTGATCGACACCGATCCCTATCCGAGCACCGGGCCGGGTGGCCATTGGTGGGACGTGGCTGTGCCGGAGGTCTCGGCCCGCCCGGCGGTGGAAGCCGCCCGCAAGGCCTATGAAGCGCAATTGCGGATGCGCGCCGGCGGCTGACCGGCCGCTGCCCCGTCCGCCCTCGATCTCCTGACCGGAAGACTGCCCATGATCCGCTTCGGCACGAACCCCATCGCCTGGTCGAACGACGACGACCAGAGTCTCGGTGCCCATATCCCGCTCGACCGCTGCCTCGGCGAAGCCGCCGCGATCGGCTTCGACGGCATCGAGAACGGCCACAAATTTCCCTGGGACCCGGCCGAATTGCGGGCGGTCCTCCAGCCGCAAGGCCTCGCCTTCGTCTCGGCCTGGTATTCGCTCAATCTCCTCGTCCATTCGGCCGAGCAGGAGATCGCGCTGATCCAGCCGCATCTCGACCGGCTGAAGGCGATGGGCTGCACCGTCTGCATCGCCTGCGAGACCTCCAACGCGATCCACGGCAACGACGCCGTCGGGCTGGCGGCTTCGCCGGTGCTGAATGCGGATCAATGGACGGAGTTCGGCGCCCGGGTGGAGAAGGTCGCCGCCCATTGCGCCGCCGAGGGCGTGCCGCTGGTCTATCATCATCACATGGGCACGGTCGTCGAAACGCCGGCCGAGCTCGACCTGTTCATGGCGCATACCGGGCCGGCGACCATGCTTCTGTTCGATGCCGGGCATTTCTATTTCGGCGGCAACGGGGTCGATCCCGCGCCCTATCTTGCCCGGCATATCGATCGCGTCGCGCATTTCCACGCCAAGAACGTGCGGCCGTCCGTGATGGCGGATGTGCGCCGCGACGGGCTATCGTTTCTCGAGGGCGTGCGCCGCGGTGTTTTCACCGTGCCCGGCGACGCGGAGGGCGGCGTCGATTTCGGCCCCTGTCTCGCGGTCCTGGCTCAGCATGGCTACGACGGCTGGATCGTCATCGAGGCCGAACAGGACCCGGAGGTCCGCGATCCGGTCGAATATCAGAGCCTCGGCCTGAAGACCCTGAAGACGCTGGCCGCCGAAACCGGCCTCGTCGCGGACTGAACAGGCGGACCCGGTTCGCGGGGCGCGCCCTGCGGACGATCAACAGCATTGCGGAGGATCACGATGCCCGACCTTCTTCGTCGCCCGAACGGCCGGCATGGCCTGGTTCACGACATCACCCCGGCCGATGCCGGCTGGTCCTATGTCGGCTTCGCGCTGCACCGCCTGGAAGCCGGCGAGATGGCATTGGCGGAGACCGGCGACGAGGAGGCCATCCTCGTTCTCCTGGAGGGCAAGGGCGAGGTCAGCGCGGGCGATCAGGACTTTGGCGAACTGGGCGCGCGCATGTCGGTCTTCGAGCTGGTGCCGCCCCACGCGGTCTATGTGCCGAACGGCTCGCGCTGGCAGGTCACGGCGACGACGCCGCTGACGCTGGCGGTCTGCCGCGCGCCGGGCAAGGGCGGCCACGCCGCACGGGTGATCGGCCCGCAGGGCATCCCGACCATCGTCAAGGGCAAGGGGGCCAACACCCGCAAGGTGCACGCCATCGCCATGGAAGAGCGCGACGTCGCCGACAGCCTGCTGGTGACCGAGGTCTACACGCCGGCGGGCAACTGGTCGTCCTATCCGCCGCACCGGCATGACGAGGACGATTTCCCGCGCATGACCTATCTGGAAGAGACCTATTACCACCGGCTCGATCCGCCGCAGGGCTTCGGCTTCCAGCGGGTCTTCACCGACGACGGCAGCCTCGACGAGACCATGACCGTCCATGACGGCGACGTCGTCCTCGTGCCGAAGGGGCACCATCCCTGCGGCGCGCCGCATGGCTACAAGATGTATTATCTCAACGTCATGGCCGGCCCCCGCCGCCAGTGGCGGTTCGAGAACCACCCCGACCACGACTGGATCGCCCGGCGCGACGCGGAATAATCTGTCGACCGGCGACGGAAGCGGGAATCGACGGCGCCGCGGGGCTCAGCCCGCGCGCTCGACCCGCCGTGCCAGGGTCAGGAGATCGGCTTCGCGGCCCAGCGGCGCGATAATCTGGACTCCCGTCGACAGGCCGCCGCGAAAGCCGGCCGGCAGGGCGAGGACGGGGCAGCCGGAAAGGGTGGCGGGCGCCACGCATTCCATCCAGCGGTGATAGCTGTCCATCGCCCGGCCATCGATCGCCTGCGGCCAGCGCTCGCCGATCGCAAACGGCCAGACCTGTGCGGCCGGAAGGGCGAGCATGTCGAAGCGGGCGAAGAGGTCGACGAGCCGCAGATGCCAGGCGGTCCGCAGCTCGCGGGCGGCCTCGACGGCCAGGGCCGACAGACGCAGGCCGTTCTCGATCTCCCAGACCATTTCCGGTTTCAACAGGTCGCGCGTCGCCGGATCGGCATGCAGCGGGGCATAGCGGGCCGCGACCGCCACATGGCGCTGGATCACGAAGCTCTGCCATAGCCGCTCGGCATCGAAGCCCAAAGCCGCCGCCTCGACCTCGGCGCCCGGAATGCGCTCAAGCGCCGCGCAATTGGTGTCGAGGATGCCGGGTTCCATGGCGAGATGGCCGTCGAAATCGCCGAGCCAGCCGATCCGGAGGGGCCCGTCCTCGTCGCGCGTCGAAGCATCGAGGCCTGGCAGCCCGGCCGACAGCGGCTGGCGCGGATCGGCGCCGGCCTGGACGCCGAGCAGCAAGGCGAGATCATCGGCGGTGCGCGCCATCGGTCCGTCGGTGGCCAGCGCCGCCTCGAAGACATTGCCGGCAGGCAGGCTCGGCACCCGGCCGAAGGAGGGGCGCAGGCCGTAGACATTGTTGAAGGCGGCGGGATTGCGCAGTGAGCCGCCCATGTCCGAGCCGTCGGCGAGCGGCAGCATGCGCGTCGCGATGGCGACGGCCGCGCCGCCACTGGAGCCACCGGCGCTGCGCTTCGGCGCAAAGGCGTTGCCGGTCGCGCCGAAGACTTCGTTGAAGGTGTGGGAGCCGAGGCCGAATTCCGGCGTGTTGGTCTTGCCGACGATGATCGCGCCGGCCGCCCGGATGCGCTCCGTCGAGAGGCCGTCGCAATCGGGCACGTGGTCGCGGTAGATCGGCGAGCCGAAGGTGGTGGTCAGCCCCTTTGTCGGCGACAGATCCTTTATGGCGATGGGCAGGCCGTGCAGCGGCCCGGTCTCGGCACCACTGGCTCGCGCCTGGTCGCCGGCCGCGGCGTCGGCGAGCACTACCTCCCGCGGGCGCCGGGAAACGATGGCGTTGTAGGTCGGGTTGAGCGCGTCGATCCGGTCGAGAAAGGCGGTCACGATCTCCACCGAGGACAGGCGGCCGGCACGCATGGCCGCCATCAACGCCGTCGCGTCCATGGCGCAGATCCCGGACACTGCGTCCGGCGCGCGCAGATGACCCGGCCGGTCGAACGGCGAGAGCGTCTCGCCGTCCGCCTGTGGATGTGCCCCGCTTGATGTCACGGGTGCGGGCCTCCCGCTGTGCGCCGCATCAGGCGCCGAGTTCGGCCAGAAGGCCGCCCAGAAGCCGGCCGCGCGATACCAGGCTCGACACCTCGATATGCTCGTTCAGCGTATGGACGTCGGCGCCGACGACGCCGAGGCCGTCCAGCGTCGGCAGGCCCATGGCGCCGGTGAAATTGCCGTCCGAACCGCCACCCTCGCTGGCATGGGCAAGGTCGAAGCCCAGTTCGTTACCGATCCGCCGGACGCGTTCGTAGAGCTCCATCGTGCCTTCGCTGGCTTCCCAGACCGGGCGCACGACGCTCTTCTCGACGAAGAAGCCGGTGCCGTCCGGCTCGCGCCTGTCGAAGGCGAGGATGTTCTCGGTGCCCCGGTCGAGGTCTTCCTGGCGCTTCGCCATGGACAGGCACTCGGCCCGCGCGATGGTCGGCACGCAATTGACCCACTGGCCGCCATGCATGACCGAGACCGAGAAGGTGCAGTCCTCATCGGTCATGTCCTCGATGGCGATCAACTGCCGCGCCATCATCTTCACCGCCGACTGGCCGGCCTTCAGCGCCGCGCCGGCATGGCTCGGGCGTCCCATGGCGGTCAGGTGGTAGCGGGCGATGGCGTAGCGGCCGGTGACCACCGTGTTGCGGGCCCAGGCGGGCTCCGGCACCAGGATGTAGCGGTGCCTGGCGGCCTCGGCTTCGATCAGCGCGCGGGTGCCCGGCGTGCCGATCTCCTCGTCGGAGGTGAGCAGCACATGCACCGGCAGCGGCGTCTCGAAGCCCATGTCGGCCAGCGCCTTGACGGCGCTCATGGCGATGTAGTTGCCGCCCTTCATGTCGCAGATGCCGGGGCCCCAGCAGATGTCGCCCTCGCGCCGGAACGGCAGCTTCTCCAGCGTGCCGAGCGGATGCACCGTGTCGAGATGACCGATGATCAGGATGCCGGGCTCGCCGGCCTTGGGGTGCGGAAACGCGCCGCGCACGCAATTGCCGAGCCCCTCGGGGCCGGGAATGGTCTCCACCTCGAAGCCTATGGCCTGCATGTCCTCGGCGGCCAGTGCCATCATCCGGTCGACCGACGGCTTGTCATAGGTCGGGCTCTCGCATTCGACCCAGCGCCTCAGGCCGCTCAGCATCTGTTCCGCATCCAGCGGGATCTTGGTCACGTCCATCGTCACTCTCGCTTTCCTGAGGTCTCGAGCCGGCCGGTCAGGCCGCCAGCCGCTTCTCGACGATGCGGGCCAGAAGACTGGAGCCGATCGGCAGGATGCCGTCGTCGAGGATGAAGCCGGGATTGTGCAGCGGCATGGTGCCGCCATGGCCGACCCAGCAATAGGAGCCCGGGACCGCCTGCAGCATGTCGGCGAAATCCTCGCTGCCCATGGTCGGGCGCGGATCGGTGAAGACCTTGTCTTCGCCGACGATCTCGACGGCGACTTCGCGCAGTGCCTCGGTCTCGGCCTCGTGGTTCTCCAGCACCGAGAAGACGTCGCGGATGTCGACCGCGATCTCGCAGTCGTAGCTCGCCGCGAAACCGGCGGCGATCTCGCGGATGCGTGTGGCGACGAGCTCGCCGACATCGTCGTGGAAGTAGCGGATCGTGCCGCCGAGATCGGCCTCTTCGGGGATGACGTTGTAGGCCGAACCCGCGGCGAACTTGGTGATCGACAGCACCGCCGGCTTCAGCGGATTGACGTTGCGGCTGACGATCGACTGCAGGCTCTGGCCGAGCGTCATGGCGATGACGATCGGGTCCTTGGAATTGTGCGGCATGGCGGCATGGCTGCCGCGCGCCTTGATCCGGATGTCGAAGAACTTGGCGCCGGCCATCGCCTTGCCCGGGAAGACGGCGACTTCGCCCAGTTCCAGATCGGGCATGTTGTGCAGCCCGTAGATCTCGTCGCAGGGGAAGCGCTCGAACAGGCGGTCGGCGATCATCGCGCGGGCGCCGCCCAGCCCTTCCTCGGCGGGCTGGAAGACGAACATCGCGGTGCCCTTGAAGTCGCGATTTGCGGCAAGGTAGCGCGCCGCGCCGAGCAGCATGGTGGTGTGGCCATCATGGCCGCAGCCGTGGAAGCGGCCGGGATTGGTCGAGCGGTAGGGAAGGTTGGTGAACTCCTCCATCGGCAGGGCGTCCATGTCGGCGCGCAGGCCGATGGTCCGGCCGTCGCCGCCGGTTCCCCTCAGAATGCCGACGACGCCGGTGCCGCCGATGCCCTCGTGGATCTCGTCGACGCCGTAGCTCTTCAGCGCCTCGGCGACGATGGCGGCGGTGCGCTTTTCTTCGAAGCCGATCTCCGGATGGGCGTGCAAATCGTGGCGGATCGCCGTCAGGTCTTCGGCAAAACTCTTGATCTCGGGGATGATGGTCATGGTCGGGTTTCCTCGTTTCACGGCCGGGGCAAGGCGGCCGCAGGCATTACGACGGATGGGATTCGGCGGGATCGAACACCGGGCCGGTGGGCGACAGGTCGATGCCGGGCCGCAGCCGGCGGAAGGGCAGGTCGGCCGGCGACAGGGGCATGGGCCCCGGCGCGGTGCAGGTCAGGATCGTCTCGGCGATCGGCGCGAAATCGGCGCGGAAATGCACCGAACTCTTGTTGACGAGGATCGCCTCCTCCTCGGGTTCGATGCCGACGAAGCGATACATCTCGCGGTCGGCCATCTGCGCCTTGGCCGAGGCGACGACGACGCGCACGCCGCCGATCTTCAGGCAGGCGGAGGGGCCGAGCCGCATGCGCGCGCCGCCGTAGAAAGCACCGGAGGCGATCAGGTCGCCGTCGGACAGGGCGGTGACCTCGAAGGTGCCGGTAAAGGGCGTGTCGCCGGCAACGCCATCGGCGCCGCTGAGGGTGATCTCGGTCGTGGCCCCGACGCCCGCCGCATGGGCGGCGGCCGCTGCCTTCGGATCGAAGATCACGCCGATCGCGGCGCGCTGCGCGTCGGCTTCGACCAGCGCCTTCAGCATGCCGGTGGTGTTGGAATCGCCGCCGGCACCGGGATTGTCCTGGGTGTCGGCAATGACGACCGGGCGCGTGGCGCTTGTCGCGATCCGCATCGCCTCGCGCACGCCGTCCAGCGGCGCGAAGGCCTTGCCGGCATAGGCGGAACGCGCCGCGACGACCCTCGCTGCCAAGGCGTCCGCGGCGGCATCGGCCGCCGCCTGATCGGTGCCATAGGCAAGGACGGACGGGCCGCAATCGGCAAAGTCGGCGGCCGGAAAGCCGCAGAGATACGAGACACTGACGACGCCGCCGGTCTCCATGTCCGGCAGGCTGCCATAGAGCGTGGCGTTCGGCTCCATGGTGGTCGATTGCCAGGCTATGGGGATCAGGAAGGGAATCTGCCGGAACGCCTTGGCGTGGCGCTGACCGGCGAGCAGCGGGGCCAGCTGTTCGGCGGTGCGGCGTCCGGTCTCGGCCATGTCGACATGGGGATAGGTGCGGTAGGCCACGAGGAGATCGGCCTCGGCCACCATCTGCGGCGTGACGTTGCCGTGCAGGTCGAGACTGGCGACCAGCGGCACGTCGGGTCCGATCGCCCGGCGCACCCGCGCCAGAAGCTCGCCTTCGCCATCGTCGAGATGGGTACAGACCATGGCGCCGTGGAGATCGAGATAGACCGCGTCGAGCGGCAGTGCCGCCTCGATCGCCGCGACGATGCGGGCGGCGATGGCCTCATAGGCGTCTTCGGTGACATAAGCGGAGGGCACCGCTGCGCACCACAGCGTCGGCACGAGGTGCCAGCCGCGTCGCTCGGCTTCGGTGACGAAGCCGCAGATGCCCATGTTGACGTTGCGCGTCGCCGCGATCATCCCCGGGCCCTCCGCCAGCGCCGGCCAGCCACCACCATGCTCGAAGGCGGCGTAGTCCGCTCTGGTCGGCGCGAACGTATTGGTCTCGTGCATGAACCCGCCGACCGCGATGCGCGGGGCGGGCGTCCTTGTGCTGTCGTCTGTCATGCCGGCACGGTCGTGTCCCTGAAGCCCGCGGCGCCGGGTAGCGGGCGGAAGTTCGGAAAGTCCCAGTAGCGACCGGGGGCCGCATCGATCAGTTCGCGTGTATAGGCCTCGCGCGGATTGCCCAGCACCTCGGCGGTCGGGCCGTATTCCACAACCCGGCCACGCTGCATCACCACCACCTCGTCGCAGATCTGCGCAGCGACGCGCAGGTCGTGGGTGATGAACAGGAGGGCGACGCCGAGCCGCGCCTGGATGTCGTCGAGAAGGTCGAGGACCTGCGCCTGCACCGACACGTCGAGGGCCGACACCGCCTCGTCGGCGACGAGGACGTCCGGCTCCATGGCGAGCGCCCGGGCGATGGCGATGCGCTGGCGCTGGCCGCCGGAGAACTGGTGGGGATGGCGGTCGATGGCGTCCTTGGGCAGGCCGACGAGTTCCAGAAGCGTCTTCGCCTGTTCGCGCGCCTCGCGGGGCGGGGTGCCGTAGTTGATCGGGCCCTCGGTGATGCTGTCGCCCACCGTCAGCCGCGGATTGAGCGAGCGGTTGGGATCCTGGAAGATCATCTGAATGCGCTTGCGCCATGGCCGCAGCGCCCGTCGCGACAGGCCCGAAATGTCGGAGCCGCGCAGGCGGATGCTGCCGGCGGTGGGCTCGATCAGCCGCATGACGCAGCGCGCCACGGTCGACTTGCCCGAGCCGCTCTCGCCGACGATGCCGAGGGTGCGGCCACGCCCGAGGATCAGGTTGACGTCCATGGCCGCGACAGTGCCCTCGCGTTTGCGGAACAGCGAGCCCTGGCTGTAGGTCATGCCGAGTGCGCTGGTCTCCAGCACGATCTCGCGGGAGGCCGCGGGCCGGGCGTCGCGCGGCCGCAGCGCCGGCACGGCGGTCAGGAGGTTGCGGGTATAGGGCTTGGTCGGGGCGGTGAGGATCGCCTGGATCGGCCCGGATTCGACGATCTCGCCGGCGCGCATGACGTAGACCCGGTCGGCGATGTCGGCGACGACGCCCATGTCGTGGGTGATGAACAGCACCGAGGTGCCGAGCCGTTCCTGGATCTCGCGGATCAGCTTCAGGATCTGCTTCTGGGTGGTCACGTCGAGGGCGGTCGTCGGCTCGTCGGCGATCAGCAGCCTGGGTTCGAGAACCAGCGCCATGGCGATCATCACCCGCTGGCGCTGGCCGCCCGAGAGCTGGTGCGGGTAGGAGCGGCACATGCGCTCCACATCCGGCAGATGGACGAGCGAGAGAATGTCGCGGATGCGCGTCCGGCGGTCGGCGGTACTCATGCTGGCATGGGCGCTCAGCACTTCTTCGAGCTGGCTCTCCACGGTCATCACCGGGTTGAGCGCCGTCATCGGCTCCTGAAAGATCATCGACATGCGGGTGGCGCGCAGCTGGCGCAGCCGCGCCGAGCTGGCGGTCAGCACATCCTCGCCCTCGACAAGGATGCGGCCCGAGCGGGCGGTGAGCGCCCCCTTCGGCAACAGCCCCATCGTGGCCAGCGACGTCACCGACTTGCCGGAGCCGCTCTCGCCGACGAGGCAGACGGTCTCGCCGGCGCCGACCCTGAGGGAGATGCCGTCGAGGATCGGGGCCGGCTCGCGGCCACGGGTGGTGACGACGAGATCCTCGACGACGAGGACGTCGCCGGTGCTCGCAGCGGCGGGGTGGGCGTGGTCGCTCATCAGGCCTCCCTCTTCTTGCCGAGGCGCGGGTCCATGACGTCGCGAGCGGTGTCGCCGAGAATGTTGATCGACAGGATGGCCAGCGACAGGAACAGGCCCGGCCAGAAGATCAGCGACGGCTTGAGCTGGAAGTAGAGCCGGCCCTCCGACATGATGTTGCCCCAGGACGGCGTCTCGGTGCCGATGCCGGCTCCCAGGAATGACAGGATCGCCTCGGTCAGGATCGCCGAGGCGCAGACATAGGTGCCCTGGACGATCAGCGGCGCGATGGTGTTGGGCGTCAGGTGCCGCCACATGATCTTCGGCAGGCTGGAGCCGACAGCGATGGCGGCCTCGACATAGGGCTCCTCGCGCGCCGACAGGACGACCGAGCGCACCAGCCGCACCACCCGCGGGATTTCCGGAATGGTGATGGCGATGAGCACGGTCCAGAGGCTGGAGCCGGCCAGCGACACGATGGCGATGGCCAGGAGCACGCTGGGGATCGCCATCAGCCCGTCCATGATCCGCATCAGGATGGCGTCGAGCCAGCGGAAGAAGCCCGAGATCAGGCCGAGCGGCAGGCCGATCAGCACCGCCACCAGCGCCGCGCCGATGCCGACGATCAGCGAGACACGGGCGCCGTAGAGCGTGCGCGAGAAGACGTCGCGGCCGTAGGCGTCGGTGCCGAAGGGATGGGTGGCGCTGGCACCCGCCAGCCGTTCCATCGGGTTCATGGCGATCGGGTCGAAGGGCGCGATGACCGGCGCCAGCAGCGCGCCGATGACGATGACCGCCAGGCAGATCGCGGCGAGGGTCGGCGCAAAGCGCAGATCCGCCAGTTCGATCCGGGGCAGGAAGCGGCGCTTGATGACCGGCTCGGCAATCGGGGGCAGGGTGTCTCTCCTCGCCATCAGTATCGGATCCTCGGGTCCATGAACGCGTAGGAGATGTCGATCAGGAGGTTGATCACCACGTAGATGCCGCTGGTCAGGAGGATCAGCGCCTGGATCACCGGGTAGTCGCGGGCAAGGATGGCATCGACGGTCAGCCGCCCGAGGCCCGGAATGTTGAAGACGCTCTCGGTGACGACCACGCCGGAGATCATCAGCGCGAAACCGGTGCCGACGACGGTGAGGATCGGCACGGCGGCGTTGCGCAGGGCATGGCGGAAGAGAACGATCCGCTCCGACAGGCCCTTGGCCCGCGCGGTGCGCACATAGTCCTCGTCGAGAACGTCCAGCATCGCGGCGCGGGTCATGCGGGCAATCAGCGCGATGTAGATCGTCGCCAGGGTGAAGGCCGGCAGGATGATGCGCGCCAGGAACGGTCCGACCCCGTCGAAGATGCTCTTGAAGCCCTGGACCGGGAGCAGCTTGAGGTCGATGGCGAAGATCTGGATGAAGATGTAGCCGGTGACGAAGACCGGGATCGAGAAGCCGAGCACCGAGATCGCCATTATGACGTTGTCGGTGAGCGTGCCGTGGCGCCAGGCGGCGAGGACGCCCATCGGGATCGACAGGAGAAGCGTGATCACCATGGTCACGAGGGCGAGGCTGAGGGTCGGCTCCAGCCGCTGGCCGATCAGGGTCAGGACCGGCGTGCGCGAGATCAGCGAGCGGCCGAAATCGCCGCTCAGGAGCTGGCCGCTCCAGGTGATGAACTGGGTCACCAGCGGCTCGTTGAGGCCGAGGCTCTGGCGGATCTGGGCAAGCTGTTCGGGGGTCGCCATGTCGCCGGCGATGATCGCGGCCGGGTCACCCGGCGTCAGCCGCAACAGCAGGAAGACGAACAGCGCCACGACGATCAGCACCGGCACGGAGGCCAGGACGCGGCGGAAGATGTAGGCGAGCATGGGTTGAGCCTCGCGGCGCAGGACGCTGCAGAAGGGAACGGGTGACGCCGCGCCGTCAGCGACGCGGCGTCACGGGCATGGCGTCAGTCGGTCTTCTGGACGTTCCAGAACACCGGAACCGGCATCTTCATGATTTCGGTCAGCTTGTTGGAGATCGTCGTCGGGATCCGGTACTCGCCGACGGGGATGTAGTTGACCACGTCATAGGCGTGAGCCTGGATGTCCTCGGCGATCTTCTTGCGCTCGGCCTCGTCGCCGGCCTTGGCAAAGGCGACGCGCAGTTCCTCCAGCTTCGGATCGTCCGGCCAGCCGAACCAGGCCGCTTCCTTGCCGCCGCCGTTCAGCATCGGGTTGTTGAGCGGGCTCCAAACCTCCGGGATGATCCAGTTGGTGAAGAACATGTTCCAGCCGCCGTCCGCGGGCGCGGCCTGGCTGGCACGACGGGTCACGAGGGTCTGCCAGTCCATCGGCTGCATGTCGACCGTGAAGCCGGCCTGGCGCAGGAGCTGGGCGGCGACCACCGGCTGCGGGCCGACCGAGCCGACATCGGTCGGCTGCATCAGGACGACCGGCGTGCCGTCATAGCCGGCCTCGTCGAGCATCTTCTTGGCGACCTCGGGCTGCGGGCCCTTCATGATCAGCTCGTCGCCGGCCTCGGTCGCGAACGGCGTGTTGCAGCCATACATCGAGCCGCAGGTGTCCTGATATTCAGGATTGCCGACCAGCGCGGCGAGGATCGGGTCCTGGCCGAGTGCCGCCATGGCGGCACGCCGGATCTCGACATTGTCGAAGGGCGGGTAGAGCCAGTTGAGCCGGCCCATGGTCTGGTAGCCGTAATCGGCGAGGGTCATCACCGTCAGCTCGGGATTGCCCTGCAGCAGCGGCAGGAGATCGGTCGGCGTCTGCTCGATATAGTCGATCTCGCCGCCATTGATGGCGTTCACCGCGGTCTGGGCGTCCGGCATGACCACCCAGGTCACGCGGTCGACATTCACCACCTTGCCGCCGGCGGTCCAGCTCGGCGCCTCATCGCGCGGCACATAGTCGGGGTTCTTGTCGTAGACGGCGCGCACGCCGGGTTCGAATTCGGCTTCGACGAAGGTGAACGGGCCGGAGCCTGTATAGTCGGTGATCGCCTCGCCTGAGGGCGTCTGGGCGACGCGTTCCGGCATGATGAAGGACGGCAGGCCCGAAGGCTTGGCGATCAGTTCGAGGACGTAGGAGAACGGCTCGGACAGGGTCAGAACCGCAGTCTTGTCGTCCTTGGCCTCGAGGCTGGCGACGTATTTGAACATCATCTGGGCGCCGCCGTCGCGCTCGCCCCAGCGCTTCAGCGAGGCGACGACGTCGGCGGCCGTGACCGGCGCGCCGTCGTGCCATTTCAGGCCGTCGCGCAGGGTGAAGCTGTAGGTGAGCTTGTCGTCGGAGATCTCCCAGCTGGCCATCTGCGGCTGCGGCTTCAGGCTCTCGTCCATGCCCAGAAGCGTGTCGTAGATCATGTAGCCGTGGTTGCGCGTGATGTGCGCGGTGGTGATCACGGGATCGAGGACGCGGATGCCCGAATGCATCACCGCGCGGATTTCCTGGGCGGCGGCAGGGCTGCCGGCGAGGCCCGTCATGGCGACGACGGATGCCAGGAGGGCGGATCGGATCATCCGGGTTGGTCGGAAGGTGGAAGCGGCAGAGAAGAAGGACATCAATGCGTCTCCGAAGGCTAGGGCTCGGGGGCCGGGACATCTCCGCCCGTTATCGCATGCCGATAACTGTTTGCGGATTGTGGTATCGTAGGAACACGGCTACGATTCAGTCAACACTCCGAATTGATCAAATAGTGTGCAGCGCAGCATGCCGGCAGACCGGGAAGTTCAAAGGAACGGCCACTTCGTTGCCTCGCTCGGCAAGGCGATGACCCTTCTGGAGGCCTTCGCACCCGAGCGTTCGCGCATGGGCCTGACCGAATTGTCCGAGGCGACCGGGCTCGATCGCAGCAGCGTTCAGCGTCTGGTCACCACCTTCACCCGTCTGGGCTATCTCGACAAGGACCCGGTCACCCGGCGCTACAGTCCCTCGATTCGGATGACCGAACTCGCCAACGCCTATTTCTGGTCGCAGGAACTGGTCCATACGGCGATGCCCAAGCTGATCGACCTGCACCAGTCGCTGGGCGAAACCATCAATTTCTCCCGCATCGACGGCCCCGACATCGTCTACATCGTCCGCCTGCCCAGCGCCCGCACGAGCTTCGGCGCCTCCATCGTCGGACGCCGGGTTCCGGCACTGAACACGTCGAGCGGCCGGGTGATGCTGTCGCGCCTCGGCGCCGAGGCACGCCGCCGCTGCGTCGAGGAATGGCCGATGCGGCGGTTCACGCCTGCGACGGTGATGGACCGCGGCGCCGTCGGCGCCCTCGTCGAGGCGGCGGCCGAAACCGGCTACTCCATCGCCGAGAACGAGGTGCAGATGAACGAGCTCGGTGTCGCCGTGGCCGTCGGCCGCGACCCGCAGACCGGCGGGGCGATCCATTGCTCAGTCAGCGGCACCGCCTGGACCCGCGAACGTCTGGAGGCCGAGATCATCCCGCCTTTGCTCGACGCCGCCAACGGCGTCGGCTGACCGGCACCCATGTCGAACGGTCGCGGCCGGAACACCGCGGCCGTCCCGTCCTTCCCATGCGCCCACTCACCCGTATCCGGGGACGTCCATGACCAATTTCTCCCGCTCCCAGATCGTCACCAAGCCGGCGCGGATGTCGCAGACCGGCATCGTCGCGGCCCAGCATCGCCTGGGCGCGGAACTGGGCGCAGACGTTTTGGCCGCCGGTGGCGATGCCCTCGACGCGGCGACCGCCGTCTCCTTCGGCATGGGCGTGCTGGAGCCGTGGATGAGCGGCCCGGCCGGCGGCGGGGCGATGATGATCTGGCGCGCCGACGAGGCGAAACCCTATGCGGTCTATTACGGCATGCGCGCGCCGGCCGGGCTCGACCCGGCGGCGTTTCCGCTGGCCGGGGAGGGCCGCGCGAGTGACCTCTTTCCATGGAAGCGGGTGGTCGGCGACCGCAATATCGAGGGCGCGACGGCGGTGGCGGTGCCGGGTGTCGTCGACGGCATCGGCATCGCCCATGCCCGCTGGGGACGCATGCCCTGGCACGATCTCGTCCAGCCGGCGGCGGCAATGGCCCGCGAGGGGCTGAAGGTCGACTGGTACGCCGGACTGATGATCGCCTCGGCGGCGCGGTCGCTGGCGCGCGATCCCGACGCGGCGGCGCTGTTTCTGGAGGACGGGGTCTGGCCGCCGGTCGGCGGCTGGACGGCGCTGACCGATATCCGCCTGGCGATGAGGCGGATGGCCGACACGCTCGACGCGATCGCCCGCAACGGGCCGCGCGAGATGCACGAGGGCGACGTTGCCCGGGAACTTGCCCGCGACGTCGCCGACAAGGGCGGCTCGCTGACCTATGCGGATCTGGCTGCCTACCGTGCAGAGATCCAGACCCCGCTGTCCTTCGCGGCACCGGGCGGCCGGCTTCATGTGACGCCCGAGCTGACGGCGGGGCCGACGCTGGCCGATGCCTTCGCGCGCTACGCGGCGGCGGGATCCTTCGCCGAGCCCGGCGACGAACTGGCGGCGACGGCGGACGCCCTGACTGCAGCCTATGCGGATCGCCTGACCCGGATGGGCGACCACGACAGCCCGGCCGCGCCCGGCTCGACGACGCACTTCTCCATCGTCGACAGGCACGGCAACATGGTCGCGATGACCCAGACGCTGCTGTCGGTCTTCGGGTCGCGGGTGGTCTCACCCTCGACCGGACTGCTCCTGAACAACGGCATCATGTGGTTCGATCCCGAGCCCGGCGGCCCGAACGCTCTGGCCGGCGGCAAGCGCTGCCTGATGAATGTCTGTCCGGTCCTCGGCGAAAGCGGAGACACGCGGTTTGCCCTCGGCGCTTCGGGGGGACGCAAGATTCTGCCCGCCGTGTTTCAGCTTGCCCGTCGCATGCTGGCCAACGGTGGCGATCTCGATGCGGCTTTCCATGCGCCGCGCATCGACGTGTCGGGGAGTGATGTGGTGGTGGCCGACGAAGCGATACCAGCAGACCAACTCGAAGCGCTGCGGCTGGCGCACCGGGTCGAAACGGTGCCGCGCACCGTCTTTCCCTATGCGTTCGCCTGTCCGTCGGGCGTCGCGCGAGAGGGCTCGACCAACTGGGGCGCGACCGAAATCGTCTCGCCATGGGCGGATGCAGTCACCGAAGACGACATGGCGGGCGCGGCGTAGCGCTGGGCGCCGCACGGGCCGCGGCGCAGCGTCGGTCGGTCGCGTTACAGGAGCGGACTGACCAGCCGGGCAAGGTTTTCCAGAAGCCGTGTGCCGCGCGGGCGTGCCCGCCAGTCCTCAAGCGTCAGCGGGTCGCTGTGCGCGATGTAGTGGCGCTGGGCGGCATCGAGGCGGCGGCTTGCCTCCTCGCCATGCAGGATCAGGCTGATTTCGGCATTCAGCATGAAGGAGCGCACGTCGGTATTGCTGGAGCCGATGACGCCGACCCGCCCGTCGATCGACACGTTCTTGGCGTGCAGCAGATGGTCGCGATAGCGGTAGAGGCGAACGCCGGCCGCCAGAAGCTCGTCGTAATAGGATCGCTGGGCGAGGCTGACGAGGCGCTGGTCGACGACCTGCGAGACGATCAGATTGATTTCCACGCCGCGGGTAACGCCGTTCTTCAGGGCGGTCAGCAGCGCTTCGTCGGGAATCAGGTAGGGCGACACGATCGCGACCCGGCGTTCGGCGCCATGGACGAGTTCGATCAGCAGCCTCTCATAGCCCGGAATGCCGAAATCCGGTCCGCTCGGCATCGCTTGGAGAACGGCATCGCCGGCTGCACGCGCGACAGGAAGGCGCGCGAGCCGCGTCTCGGTCTCCAGATACCAGTCCCCGGCGAAGACCGCCTCCAGCGCGGCGACGACGGGGCCTTCCACCCGGCCGACCAGTTCGTCGTTGCGAATGCCCGGCTTGAAGTCGCGGTCGACGACGTTCTGCGAGCCGACAAAGGCGATCTCGCCGTCGATCAGACAGAGCTTGCGGTGATTGCGAAGGTCGCTGCGGGTGCGCCGCAGGGCTGCGAAGCGCACCGGCAGGGCGAGCCGGGCATCGACGCCGCGGGCGGTCAGCATTGGCAGGCTGCGCTTGGCCCACGGTCGCGACCCGAGCGCGTCGATCAGCACCCGGACGGCCACGCCGCGGGCGACCGCTCGTCCCAGCGCGTCGGCAATCTTCGTGCCGGTCCGGTCGTCGGCGAAAATGTAGGTGAGGAGATGGACCTGCGTGCGGGCGCCGTCGATGGCCGCCACCATGGCGTCGATCGTTGCATCGTAATCGGTGAAGAGGTCGACCCGGTTGCCGTCGCAGGCCGGAAAGCCGCCGAGCGCCTTGGCAAGCCGCGACAGCCGGTCCGAGGCGCTGGCGGGAACGGGCAGGTCGCGCGCCACCTGGGCGCGTTCCGGCGCCGTCGCGGCAAAGCGCGCGGTGCGCCAAGCCGGAAAACTGGCCCGGCCGATCAGGCGGTAGAGGATCAGGGCCGGGATCGGCAGGAACAGGACCAGGAGCAGCCAGCTGCGCGCCGATTCCGGCGGCCGGCGCAGCGGAATGACCACGATCATCACCAGGCGAACGGCCCATTCGCACAGGAGATAGGTGAGCGTCAGGCCGGGAAGGTCGAACATGTCCGCGCCTATGCGGACCGGCGCGCCGGCCTCGGCACCCGTGCCTGGCAATCTCTCGTCATCGCGCCGACCTCCCCATGTCGCCCTCGACGCCGGCCGGAGCCGGGTGAGGCTGGCGGTCGGCGTTGGGGACAGACGGCCGGAGCCGGCCCGTTCTGTCAATGGGAGGGAGGGTTCGGTGGGTGCGGGCAGGGGTCAGGCCGCCTGTTCGAGCTCGCTCGTGCAGCGCAGGATCTCCGCCTTGATCGCGCCTTCCAGCGCTTCCAGACCGGCGATCAGCCGTTCCAGCTGCGTCGTGTCCACGGGCGCCTGGCCGGCGGCGAGCTTGGCGCATTCGAAATGTGCGCTGCGATAGCCCTGCACCAGCCGCTCGATCTCGTCCGCCCAGAAGTCGAAGCTCGCCGTATCGCGCCCGAGCGTGCGCCAGAAGAAGGCGATGACATGCTCGTAGGCATATTTGCGGATCACCAGGATCGGCAGTTCGGCCACGGCCTCCGGCAGATCGGCCAGTGGCCGCGTCGCGCGGGCGCCGGCATGGGCGGCGAGGACGCGCCTAAGGCCGGTCGCAAAGGGGTTCACGTCGAGCTGGATCACCGACCGGAAGAAGGCGGCAAGTGCCCCCGGCTCGGGTGGACGGCTGTCGCGATGGTCGATCAGGAAACCGCCCGAGACATGCGGGCTCGCCATGGCAGCGGCCAGCCGGTCAGCCGCGATCGGCCCTTCCCAGCGGAAATCGACATCCCGCATGAGCAGCTTGCCCGCCTCGTCATGGGGCGCCAGCAGCGCGTAATGGGGGAAGGGATCGCGGTCGAACGGGTTCTCGCGCTCCGGCAGGCGGTGGAGATCGACCATCACCATCGTGTCGATGCCATTGACCGGGTACTCCGCGGCGGTGAGCAGCGTGTCGGCATCCGCGACCGGCGTGATCGTGGCGCCGTAGAGCGACGCGAACCAGTCGCGGAAATCGCCATGGGTCATGCCGGCCGCGTGGTAGCGGATCCGCATCCGGTCATCGAGGGCGAAGGGCGAATCCGGGATGGCCGCGTAGAAGGGGCGGTGGTCGATTCCGTCGCGGCGCTTCAGCCCGTCGCAGAGACAGCTCACATAGCAATGGACCTTGATGTCCATGGGCATCTCGCCGTGCACGCCGGCAGCGGCCCGGGCCTCGGCACGCCCTGCCGCCGGATCGATCACCGGCCGCGGCCGCGGCGCGAGGTCCGTGCCGGCCTGGTCGGGACCGAACTGGGCGAGCAGATCGCCGATGGTGATCAGCCGGGCGCTGTCCAGCGCGGTCTTCGGCACCTCGAAGCCGTGGCCGGTTTCCAGCCGCACCAGAAGCTCCATCAGGATGACGGAATCGATCCCCAGATCCTCGCGCAGCCGGGCGGCGAGGGCGAAGCGTTCCATGCCGGGATGCCGAATCTCCTCGGCGAGGACCATACGGACGGTGTCGAGAAGGGAAGGTGCTGCGGGCTGGTCCATGATGATCTCTAGAGTCGGTCTTCGGTATAGAGGCTGCGGATCTCGCGGCGGCTGATCTTGCCGGTGCCGCCGCGCGGGATCGCGGCGGCGCGCCGCATCTCGCGCGGGCGCTGGTGGCCGGCGAGCCGCGTGCCGCACCATTGCGCGATGGCGGCCTCGGTGACGTCGTTCGAGCCGGTGTAGACGAGCGCGACGCGCCCGCCGGAAAACACGTCGTCCAGGCCGAACACCACGGCGTCGTCGATGCCCGGCATGGCCATGACCACGTCCTCGACCTCGCGCGGATAGACGTTGAGGCCGGAGACGATGATCGTGTCGTCGAGGCGTGCGTCGAAGACGAGAACGCCATCGTCGCGCAGATGGCCCAGATCGCGGGTGCCGACCGTGCCCCATGGCGTGTCGACGATGATCTCCGCCGGTTCCGCGGCCGTGCCCGCCTGTACCCGGTGATGGGGCAGCGGCCGGCCCATCTCGTTCGCCGCAACGAGATCCTCGCTGACGGCGACGACACCGGCTTCCGAGCAGCCATATTGCTGGAACAGCGTGCCGGTCCTGGCGCGGATCGCCTCGAACCAGGGCGCCGGCAGCAGCGTGCCGGAGGTCATGGCCGCATGCATGGTCTCGCCCGGCTTCAGGAAGCGGGCCGCCACGTTGAGAAAGGCCGGCGCGGCGTAGAGGAGGGGCCGCTCCATCTCGGCCATGCGGGACAGGACGTATTTCGGGTTGTCCGGCGACAGCACCAGCGGGGTCACGCCGCGCGCGACACCGGCCAAGAGGCCGCAGATCAGGCCGTAGGAATGGCTGATCGGGCAGGCCACCACCGGCACCTTGTCATGGGCGCCTTCGAAGAAGCCGACATAGGATTCGATCTCCGCCTCGATGTCCTCGAAGGTCCGGGCGATGATCTTTGCCTCGCCCGTCGTGCCGGAGCTGGTCTGGATCAGGCGGTGGCCGAATTCGCTCTGGCGGGCGTCGGGCTCCAGCGCTTCGGCCGGTGCACGGCCGAAGGTCAGCGTGTCGCAGCAGGCGTTGAGCGCAATGCGCCGGGCCGCCGTCGCCGGCGTCGCCGGGTGCAGCGGCATGATGCTGCCGCCCTCCTGCCGGATCAGCAGGAACGCCGCCATCAGTTCGGCCGGATCGGTCAGGCAGACGGCGTGGGTACCGTGCAGCGGGCTGCCCAACCGGCCGCCCTGCTGCATCTGCGCGGCGAGGGCGAGCAGCGCGCCGAAATCGTAATCGCGGTCATCGAAACGGATCATGCCAGGGCCTTCCAGGGCTTGCGGGCAAGGGAATTGGGAACGACGAGCGGGCCTGCGGCGGCGTGTCCGAGCTTGGCAGAGAGCAGACGGTCGGTGACCACAGTCGGCGCGTGCAGCCCGAGCTGGTCGGCCCGGTGCTCCAGCTTCAGGGCCTTGGCGTGGTTCGTGACGACGCACAGGATCTCATCGAAGAAGGTCTGCTGGGTGTGGCCGTAGCGTCGCTCCATCAGGAAGGCGAAGTCGGCGAGCGAGAAGATCAGCACGGCGTCGGTGAACAGCCAGCGCAGCTCCTCCACGTCCTGCATCCAGTAGAAGCGGTTGGGCGTGCGGTCGGCGAACAGCGGGTCGATCGCGTCGAAATCAGGCAGCGGCGGTGCGCCGCGCAGGAAGTCCGGCACCCATTCCAGATTGTCGGAAAAGTCGCGCAGGGCGATCCGCACCGGCCATCCGTCGCGATGGATCAGCACCAGGTTCTGGCCATGCGCCTCGGATGCCAGGCCGTAGGCCAGCAGCAGGTGGACCAGCGGCCGCACGACCACCTCGATCAGCTGCGTGACGAAGCCGGCGCAGCCGTAGCGGCGTATCCACGGCGCCACGAAGGGGTCGCCATCGGCCTCGACCGCGAAAAGGGCGTTGAGCGGCACCGCCCCTTCGCCCGGCGCCAGCGTGGAGGCCGGATTGTCGCGCCAGATCGCGCCGGTGTGTTCGGCATCGGTGCCGTTCCGGTCGAAGACGAGAGCCCGGGTTTCCTTCAACACGAGGAGGCGATCGCCATCGCTCAGCCAGCGGTCGTTCGCCACCAGCGTGGCGAGCCAGTCGGAGATGGCGGGACCGGCCAGCGCCCAGTGCGGGTCGAGCGTGCGGGCGACGGAGGTGTTCACCACCGCCAGCGGCAGCTTGAGGTGCGGCGCGTCGGGACGGTCGAGATTGACCAGCGTGCGCAGCGACTGGGTGGCGCGGTAGCTTTCGCCGGCCACGCCGAGGTCGTGGACCTCGCCGAGCGCGATCGCCGGCGCGACGATGGCGGAGGTCTTCGCACGCCATTGCCAGGGATGGACCGGCATCAGCTGCCATTGTGCCGCCGCCTCCGCGCCGACGCGGTCCAGCGCCATCGCGGCGACCATCGGCCCGGCCAGCTGCGCCCAGCCGTCCGGCCCAAGCATGTCCGGTCCGCTGCGGTGCAGCCGGTCGTCGCGAACGAGCAGCCAGCGAAGCTGGAATCCGGCCTTGGCTTCCGGCCCGAACCGCATGTCGTCGGCGTCGTTGAAGCCCAGCCGGCCCCGGAAGGCTGGGTGGTAGGGGTGGCCTTCGTAGATCGCCGAATCGAGTCGGCCGAAGTCAAGCTCGCGGCGATTGGCCGGGGCCACCCGGATGGCGTGGGCGAGGCCACTCGCCGTACGGGCGAACTCGTCCTGGAGGCGTGCGCGGCGCGCCGGCTCAGGCACCAGCGCCGCGACGATCAATGCTGCGGCATCGGCGGGCGCCGGCAGGCCGTTCAGCCGCACGGTGCCCGGCACGACACGTGGCCGGCCGAAGGCGCCGGTATAGAGCTCCGCGTCGAGGACGAGACCGGCGGCGCCGAGGCGTATGGTCCTGCGGCCGTCGCGAGCCGCGGCGCCCTCGGCTTCGACCGTCAGCAAACCCTCGTAGAGGGCTGCCGACACGAGCTGCGCCAGGACGCGGGGCGCGGCGCCGTCAGGGCCGGGAAGATCGAGAACGAGCGTCATGAGGCCAGCCGTTGCGGCCGGGTCGGGCCCGGCGCGATGAGGGGATTGGGCCAGCGCGTGTAGACGCTGGCGCCGGTGGGGCTTGCGAGCTCGTCGGTATCGGCCAGCCGCAGGCCGAGATTGGCCTTGAGCACCAGATCGGGGGCCGCAAGGGCGGTGTCGCAGAAGCGGCGGCCGCCGCGCGACGTCCGGCCAGCCAGCGTGGAGAGGGTCCGGCGCAACTGCCCGAGGGCGGCGTCTTCCGGCAGTAGCCCGTCCTCGCCGAGCCGGGCGATGACCGAGAAGACCTGGTTGACCAGGAGGTAGTAGGTGAGGCGCCCGACAATCTCCTCCTCGCGGAAGAACAGCCCGTCGATTCCCATCGTCTCCGGGAAGTCTGCGGACAGCGCCGGCCGTTCGGCCTCCGACAGGTAGAAGCCCTGATTGTCGCGATAGACGATACCGACCGGCCAGCCATCGGCGAGGCGCAAGAGGCAGTTCTGCTGATGTGCCTCCAGCGCGATGCCGGTGCGGTCGAAGAAGCCGACGACCGGCTCCACGCTGGCCTTCAGATAGGCGTCGAACCAGCGGGCCGCGGTGGCCTGCGGCGTTGTGCCGTCGCGTGCGGCGAGCCGCGCGATCAGGCCTTTCAGCATCGACGGGCGCGGCCGCACCGGCGCCGCCGTCAGCGCCGCGAGCATCACCGGCGGCTCCGCATCCGCGGCGACGGTCTCGCGGTAGATGGTCTCGAAACCGGTGTCGGTCTGGCCGGGCAACTCCACCGTCACCCAGGCCGGGTCGGGGAGGAACGACAGGCCGCCGGCTTCGGCACCGGCGCCCTGCCGCTTCAGCCAGCGGGCCATGGCGACGCCCGCCTTCATCTCCTCACGGCCATTGCGCCGCACCGAATTGGTGATCTGCACCGGCAGCGAGAATTTGAGCTGATAGCCGGCATCGGTCGAGCAGACCGTCCGCATCGACGAAGTGGCGAAGAAGTCGGGTCCCACGGGCCCCACCGGTCGCAGGATACCGTCTCGCCGCGCCGCCGCGACATGGGCGGAAAGCTGCAGATATTCCGCCTGCAGCGGGTGCATGAGGAGGACGGCCTCCCGGTCGCCCAGTCCGCATCTGGCCAGATCGTCGCCGGCCAGCCTGGCGGCGATCTCGGTGGGTTTCGGACCATAGGCATGGTCCTCGCGTACATGGTGCCGGTCGACGGCGAAGGCGACGAGCTGGAAGCGGCCGCCGGCTTCGGGCGCGTAGATCTCCCGCTGCCAGGGCGTGATGCCCTCCATGCTCTTCGGCGTCGGATGCAGCCAGTGGCCATAGACCAGCGACTGTTCCGTCGCGAGGAAATCGTGGCCGGGGACGGTGGTCCGGGCGCGGGCCAGGTTGGCGTCGATCGCGCGGATGCTCTGGATCACCCGGGAGAGGAGCGCGGCGCTGTTGGCACTGCCGGCCAGCGCGCCGCCATTGCGCTCGCTCGCCTCGGCGATCATCAGCTGGATGCCGGTCAGCCAGCTGATCGAGCGGAAGCGCCCGTCCTCGAGATCGGCGGCCTGGACGAGTCCGAATTCATGCGCCCCGCAAAGCGAGCGATAGGCCAGGGCGGCGCGCAGGCGCCGGCGCTGACCCGTCAGTCGCCACTCGATGAAGGAGGGCGCGGGGCCGTCGCGCGCGACGAAGCGACCGGCATCGATCTCGCGCAGATAGCAATTGGCGAAGGCGCGGAACGCGGCGCGTTCCGCCACGGTCCAGCTCGGCTCGAGGGTCGGGGCGAGCCTCGGACCATAGGCCGCCGGACGCCGCCATACCGAGTCGGCGCCGATCGGGCGAGTGGCATCCGCCGGTGCGCGGGCGACGATCGCCGGCACGGGCCCGGATTGCGGACGGCCGTCCGAATCCATTCCGTCACCCACCATTCTGTCGCGCTGGGCCATTGATCCTCTCCGGGCAAGCGTCCGGACCGCACTCGCGTGCGGCCCGATTGCGTGGCGTTGCCTAACCGGCTTCCCGCCCCGTGACAATAAACATGATCAAAAGAATCATGTTTATTAGAGGCAGGCTGCGGAGGAGGCGGAGATGGAGCCTCGGTCGCAACTCCACCGCGAAGTCAACCGGGAACGGCAGTGTGGTGATTGCAGGGCGGGAATGCGCCGCGATGGTGGCCCGCAGGGCGTGGCAGGCGCCGGACTGGTGATCTCCAAGCCCTTTCTTAAAGCGATTCCAGAGTCAGTGCAGTTTTGCCACAGTCGTGGTGTCCCGACCGCAACGGCAATATACAAAGTTGATTCTACGAGTCATGTTTCGTAACGCATCTTCTCACACGCAACTTGTCCGCCACGGTGCCGAGCGCGTGTTTCCATGGTTCGAGTAAAGGAAAATGATCGATGACCGACGACCGGGCGACGACCTCGCTGCGCCGCATGCTTCTCCTGACGGTCAGTCCCGTCATCTGTGTCTTCGCGGCCGGCACGGCTTTCGCGCAATCGCCGGCTCGCGATTATACGCAGGCCACCGCCGCCACCGGTGAGATCGGAACGGTCATGCTCGGCGAAGTTGTCGTGGCCGGTTCCGGTAGCAGTGAGGAGTCCATCGAGGACGGCAACACCGTCGCCGTCGTCGACTACACCGAGATCGAGACCTTCCGCCCGCAGACGGTGCAGGACCTCTTCCGCCGCGAGCCCGCGGTGTCGGTGGGTGGGACCATCGCGACCAACCAGAAGGTCTATGTCCACGGTATCGAGGAGACCAACCTCGCCGTGACGATCGACGGGTCGCGCCAGAACAACAAGCTGTTCCACCACAACGCCACCAATGTGATCGATCCGCGGCTCCTGAAGGCGGCTCGCGTTGATGCCGGCGTTGCCGCCGCGGACGCCGGTCCGGGCGCCCTGGCCGGCGCGATCGCCTACGAGACCGTCGATGTCGATGACCTGCTGCGCGACGGGCGCAACTGGGGCGGTTATGTCGAGGGCGGCTACCGGACCAATGGCGACACCTTCAGCACGCTCGGCGCCGGCTATGCCCGCTCCAACGGCTTCGAGGTGCTCGGCTTCCTGAATCGCGTCGACGGCGACGATTACGAGGACGGCGACGGCCGCACCGTGACCGGCACCGGCGCGGGCCTCGTCAGCGGCCTCGGCAAGGTGGCCTATGAGGGCCTGTCCGGCGATCGCTTCGAGTTCAGCTACGAGCGCGTCACCGACGACGGCGTGCGCCCCTATCGCGCCAATATCGGCTCCATCATCGGCGGCCGTCCGGTTCCCGATACGCGGATCTACGATCTCGACCGCCAGAATGTCGTCTTCTCCTACGAGAACACGCAGGCGACCGGCTGGTTCGACCCGAAGGTGACGCTGGCCTACAGCACGACCAATCTGGAAACCGAGGAAGACATCCTGCTCGGCGGCGTGCCCAGCGGCAACAAGGCGCGCTACGAGGCCAAGGCCGAGAGCTTCAACGCCACCTTCGCCAACGAATTCCACCTCGAGATGGGCTCGGTGAACGCCGGTGTGGACGTCTATCGCGAGACCGCGGATTTCTACGACGCGACCTATTCGACCGGTGAGAAGGCCGACAATATCGGCGCCTTCGCGCAGGCCCGTCTCGACCCGACGGACCAGCTGTCGCTCTCCTTCGGTGGCCGTATCGACCACCAGGTCTTCACCGGCACCAACGGCGGAGACCAGCGCAACACCGGCGCCAGCGGCAACGCTTCGGTGAAATATGCCCTGACCGATCATTTCGCCCTGAAGGCCGGCGTCTCCAGCGTCTTCGGCGGCATCGTCCTGGCCGAAACCTTCATCCAGAACCCGGCCTGGGTCTACACCGACATCGATCCGGTGCGCGGCGACAACGGCTTTGCGGGCTTCGAATTCCGCTATGCCGGCTTCATGCTCGACGGTCAGCTGTTCCGCACCGACATCGAGAACGGCCGCACGCCGGAATATCGCGGCGGCCCGTCCCTGACCCACGACTTCACCAGCACCGGTTTCGACCTGACGGCTGGCTATGACTGGGGCACCGGCAATGTGCGCGGCGGTTTCACCAGCGTGACCACCGAAATGGACGGCAGCGGCGTGGACTCCTATGTCGGCAACTACTTCACCGTGCCGATGGGCGAGATCTTCACCCTCGCTCTGGTCCAGCGGGTCGACGAATACGGCCTGACCTTCGGCGCCGATGCCGAGTTCGCGCTGGAGGAAGACGCGCCGGCCAAGAGCGGTGCCGCCGCCTCCGCCGTGCAGCCGCTGGAAAGCTACGCGGTCGTCAACGCGTTCGTTGAGTACGTCCCGCCGCAGCTCAGCAACGTCACGCTGCGCGCCAAGGTAGACAACATCTTCGACGAGACCTATTCCGACCGCGCCACCTACGGCCAGGAATTCTCCACCGTCGTGCCGCTGCGCAGCCCCGGCCGCTCCTTCGGCGTCTCGGCCCGCATCGAGTTCTGATCACCGGGGCGGCGGGCGCAGGGCTCGCCGCACCGAAGGACCCATCATGGACAGGGGCCGGGGAGGAGACTTCCCGGCCCTTACTGCGTCTGCCGGATGCCATCGCAGAGGCGTTCGTTCGCGCCCGCGGGAGAGCGGTGCCGCTGTCTGCCCGACGGTGACGCTGCGTTGCCGTCGCAGCCGGCGTTGCCGGCTTGAGCCGCGCGGCCGCGCACCTATAGTGAGCTGCAAGGCGCAAGGACCCGTTCCCGGGATCCGTCGCGGTTTCCCCGAAAACGGCAGGTCGGCGCGGCCGACCTCCGCCGCCAGCCACCGGACCCGGTCGCCCTTCACCCAGAAAAATTCGAGAATGGAGATGTCGATGACCGACAATGCCGACTACACGCCGCCCGCCGTCTGGACCTGGGACAAGGAAAGCGGCGGCAAGTTCGCCAGCATCAACCGCCCCATTGCCGGCCCGACCCATGACAAGGAGCTGCCGGTCGGCAAGCATCCGCTGCAGCTCTATTCGCTGGCGACGCCGAACGGCGTCAAGGTGACGGTGATGCTGGAGGAACTCTTGGCGGCCGGCCACAGCGGCGCCGAATACGACGCCTGGCTGATCCAGATCGGCGAGGGCGACCAGTTCTCCAGCGGCTTCGTCGAGATCAACCCTAACTCCAAGATCCCGGCGCTCAACGACCGCAGCGGACCGGAGCCGATCCGGGTGTTCGAATCCGGTGCGATCCTCATCTATCTGGCCGAGAAATTCGGCGCTTTCCTGCCGACCAGCCCGGCCGCGCGGGCCGAGTGCCTGTCCTGGCTGCAGTGGCAGATGGGCTCGGCGCCGTTCCTGGGCGGCGGCTTCGGGCATTTCTATGCCTATGCACCGGTCAAGTACGAATACCCGATCAATCGCTACGCCATGGAAGTGAAGCGCCAGCTCGACGTGCTCGATCGCCGGCTGGCCGACAACGAGTTCGTTGCCGGGCCCGAATACACCATCGCTGACATGGCGATCTGGCCCTGGTACGGGGCGCTCGCCAAGGGGCTGCTCTACGATGCGGGCGAGTTCCTGCAGGTTCAGGACTACAAGAATGTCCAGCGCTGGACCGAGGCGGTCTATGCCCGCCCGGCGGTCAAGCGCGGCCGGATGGTCAACCGCGTGATGGGCGAGCCGTCGAGCCAGCTCCACGAGCGCCATGACGCGTCCGACTTCGACACCAAGACGCAGGACAAGATCGCGCCCGCCGCGAAGTAGCGCGGAACACCGATGCACGCCCGGCGGCTCTGTATGGCCGCCGGGTTTCCTGCAAAAGAAGAATTAGCTGGTGCCGTGCGCCTCCAGCACCTTCGCCACCAGCGGCATCAGCTCGTCCGCCCCGCGATAGCCGTGGGTCAGCATCGTGTAGGTGCCCTCGGTATTCGGTCCGACGACCAGCGTGGGGAAGCCCTGCACGCCAGCATTGCGCGACGTGGCATAGTCGACGCGCGTCGCGTCGCGCACGGCCTCGGACTGAAGCCGCATCAGGAACGGCTCGCGCTCCAGACCCATTTCCTCGGCGAGATCGGCCAGGGTCTGCGCCTGCGTAACGTCGCGGTTCTCGGCGTAGAAGGCGCGCTGGACGCGCTCGAGGAAGGGCAGTTCCAGCTCGGGGTTCTCGGCCCGGACCGCCACCACGGCCCGCGCGGCCGGATCGGTGTCGTAGACGAAGCCGTTTCGCTCGAAGAAGTCGAAGTCGAAGGCCTGGCCCGAGCGCTCATGCACATGCTGCCAGTGATTGCGGATTTCTGCCTTGGACTGCGCCGTCATCGGCTCCTCGGTGCCCGGCCTCAGGCCGCCCATCACCACCCGGACCGGCAAGGCGTCGCCATAGGTCTTGCGGATCGTCTCGATGGTCGGTGCGAAGCCCCAGCACCAGGAGCACATGGGATCGGCGAAATAGATCGCCTGCAGACCGTCTGTCATGTCGATTGCCAATCTGTCGTTGCGGGTCGGGTTCGAAAGGAATTGTCGCTGCGTCCGCCGGTCAGGCCGGCTGACATTGACGCGCGATATCCGCCGCCATGCCGTCGGCGAGATGCGCCAGCGCTGCCCGGTCGGTGCCGCGGTGGGCCTCTATGCGCAGGGCGGTGACGTCGGACTGGAATCGCGTCGCCAGCCGCTCGGCATCGGCATCGTCCGGGATCTCGCCGGCCGTCCTGGCGCGTTCGAAGGCGGCGGCGATCTCGGCGCGCATCAGGTCGAGATAGTGCCGCGCCGCATTGGCGATCGCCGGATCGTTGGGCGTCGCGTCGAGCAGCGTCTTGACCAGCATGCAGGCGTGGACCGGATCCTCGCCGAGTTCGCCGCGCCCCAGCGCGCGCAGATAGTCGGTCAGGCCGGCGATCGGTGTCGGCGCCGCCGCCAGCCGCGCGGCGAGGCCGGCCCGGTTGCGCAGGAAATAGCGCTCCAGCGCCGCCAGGAACAACGCCTCCTTGCTCTGGAAGGCGGCATAGATGCTGCCGGGCTTCATCGTCAGCGCGGCTTCCAGATCCTTCAGCGACGTCGCGTGATAGCCCTTCGCCCAGAACAGTCTGAGGGCGGCATCAAGGGCGGCGTCGCGGTCGTAGGGCCGGGCATTGGGGCGGCTGCGTTTCATGTCGTCCAATGTAGGTCGCGCAAGGCAGCCTGTCTGTACCGCCGGGCTCCTCCGCTTTCAAGTTTGAGTGATTGCTCAATTCCTCACTTGAGCGATCGCTCAAGATGATTAGCTTCCCGCTCATCGAACGGCGGCCGGAACACGGACCGTCCCCTCGGACCCGGAGACATGCCGGACATCCGTCCGGCACCGACATCAGGAAGCGATCATGACCGACTTTACCCTGCACGACGAAACCACCGCGCCGGACGACAGCAAGCCGCTGCTCGCCAAGTCCCAGAAGGCCTTCGGGATGGTCCCGAGCCTGCATGCGGTCATGGCCGAGGCGCCGGGCCTTCTGGACGCCTATCAGCAGGTCCACGAGCTGTTCCTGAACTCCAGCTTCGACAAGGACGAGACCACCGTCGTCTGGCAGACAGTGAACGTCGAGAACAATTGCCATTACTGCGTCCCGGCCCATACCGGCATCGCCAAGGCGATGGGCGTCGACGACGCCATCACCGAGGCGTTGCGCAACGAGACGCCGCTGCCGAACGCCCGGCTCGAGGCACTGCGCGACTTCACCCTCAGCGTCGTGCGCGACCACGGCAATGTCGATAACGCGAAGGTGCAGGCGTTCCTCGATGCCGGCTTCACCAGGCGCAACATCCTCGAAGTGGTGCTCGGCTATTCGCAGAAGGTGATGTCGAACTACACCAACCACCTGGCGCAGACCCCGGTCGACAAGCCGTTCCAGAAATTCGCCTGGCAGAAGGGCGCCTGATCGTCCGCCAGCCAGCATGCCGGGACAAGCATGTCCCACACCGAACGCGCGCCTGCCATCCTCTTGGGTGGCGGGCCGTCGTCGTTTCGGCGGCGTCATCTCAGCGCCGGAACAGGCAGGTGCGCTGGCCCTCGATCTCGCGGATCATCACCGGCAGGCCGAACACCGCCTCGACCACATCCTCGGTGATCACCGTCGCGACGGGGCCCTCATGGGCGATCCTTCCGTCGCACATGGCGACGATCCGGTCGGCATAGGCGCTGGCGAAATTGATGTCGTGCAGGACGACGACGATCGTCTTGCCCAGTTCGTCCGCGGCGCGGCGGATCAGCCGCATCATCGCCACCGCATGGCGGATGTCGAGATTGTTCAGCGGCTCGTCGAGGAGGATGGTGCCGGTGTCCTGCGCCAGCACCATGGCGACGAAGGCCCGCTGGCGTTGGCCGCCGCTGAGTTCGTCGAGATAGCGCTCAGCCAGCTCCGACAAATCGAGATAGGAGATGGCCTCGGCCACCTTGGCGTGGTCGGCCGCCCTCATCCGGCCCTTCGAATGGGGAAAGCGGCCGAAGCCGACGAGATCGCGCACGGTCAGCCGCACCGACAGCCCGTTTTCCTGCCGCAGGATGGCCAGCCGCTTGGCGAGTTCGTCGCCCTTGGTGCGGGTAACGTCGAGGCCGTCCACGAGGACGCGGCCACCATCCATCGGGAGGAGCCGCGCGATCATCGACAGGAGCGTCGACTTGCCGGCCCCGTTCGGTCCGATGATCGCCGTCACCCCGCCCGCCGGAAGCGACAGGCTGACGCCATCGACCACCAGCGCGCGATTGTAGCGCTTGGTCAGGTGCTCGGCCTCGATCATGCGATGCCTTTCTTCAGGATGAGGGCGAGGAATACGAGGCCGCCGGCGAACTCGACGACGATCCCCAACGCCGTGTCGAAATGCAGGACGTGTTCGAGCAGCGTCTGGCCACCGACGAGGCAGATGATCGCGATCAGCGAGGCGGCCGTCATCGTCAGGCGATGGCTGCGCGCGCCGACGAGACTGACCGCCAGGCTCGCGACGAGCAGGCCGAAGAATGTGACCGGGCCGACCAGTGCCGTGGAGACCGAGACCAGCACCGCGACCGTGGCGAGGACCAGCATGACGGCGCGGCGATGCGCGATGCCGAGAGAGATGGCGCGGTCGCGGCCGAGCGACAGGACGTCGAGCGTCGCGGTCATGCGCCACAGGCCAAGGCTGGCGCCGCCGATCAGCGCGGCGGCGATGCCCAGAAGGCCGGTCTCGATGGTGTTGAAGCTCGCGAAGAGACGGTCCTGCAGGACGACGAAGTCGTTCGGGTCGATCAGCCGCTGCATGAGACCGGCGGTGGAGTGGAACAGGATGCCCAGCACGACGCCGACCAGGAGCAGTCGGTGGATGTCGCGCGTGCCGGCGCCGATCAGCGTGCCGTAGAGGCCGCAGGCGAACAGCACCATGACCAGGAGCTCGCCGGCGAACAGCGCAGCGGGGGCGATCGCCGCCGTGGTCGCGGCACCCGTCAGGAACACGAGCAGCGTCTGGATCAGCCGGTAGAGGGCGTCGAACCCCATGATCGACGGCGTCAGGATGCGGTTGCCGGCGATCGTCTGGAACACCACGGTCGACGTCGCGATGGCGTGGGCGACCAGCAGCATCGCCGCCAGCTTGGCGCCGCGGAACGGCAGCACGAACGACCAGTTGCCGCGCGCCCCGAGCGTCAGGAAGAGGATGCAGGCGAGGATCGCCACCGCCGCCAGAACGAGAAGGGTGACGTATTCGGGCCGATTGCTCTGCCGGGGCGGCGTCGTCGCGCGTGCGGTCCCGGTTCGGCCGTGGGTGGCGCCGAGGTCAACCAAGGCTCGACCTCCGGCGGAAGATGATCGCCAGGAACACGCAGGCGCCGAGAACGCCCATGATCGTGCCCGCCGGGATTTCATAGGGTGCCCGCACCAGCCGTCCGACGAGATCGCAGGCCAGCACCAGCGCCGCGCCCGACAGGGCGACATAGGGCACCGTGCGCCGGCCATTGTCGCCGACAAGCATGGAGACGAGGTTCGGCACGACGAGGCCGACGAAGGGGATGCTGCCCACCGAGACGATGGTGACGGCGGCGACGAGCGAGACGACGACGAGGCCGAGCGCCAGGACGCGCTCGTAGGAAAGCCCCAGATTGGTCGCCACGTCGCGGCCGAGGCCGGCGAGGGTGAAGCGGTCGGCGGCGAAGACCGCGAGGATCGTCAGGCCGAAGGCGATCCAGAGAAGTTCGTAGCGGCCGCGCAGGACCATCGAGAAATCGCCGCTCATCCAGGCGCCGAGCGACTGCATCAGATCGAAGCGATAGGCGAGGAAACTCGCTCCGGCCCCGATGATGCCCGACAGGATCAGCCCGACCAGCGGCACCAGCATGCCGGAGCGCAATCGCAGCCGGGCGATGATCGCCATGAACAGCGCCGTGCCGGCCAGCGCGAATCCGGCGGCGATCAGCATCTTGCCGAAGACCGAAAGGCCGGGAGCGAGGATCGTCACCGCGAGCAGGCCGAGGCTCGCCGATTCCGTCGTGCCGACGGTCGACGGCTCGACGAAACGGTTCGACGACAGCATCTGCATGATCAGGCCGGCGACGGCCAGGCCGGCCCCGGCGAGCAGCGCCGCGAGCGTCCGCGGGATCCGGCTGATCAGCAGCAGCCGCAGGCCATCCGCATCCAGCCCACCGGCCATGAGCGTGCCGACCGACAATACGCCCGCGCCGACGAAGACGCTGGCGAGAGCCAGAAGGACGGTCGTGGCGATCAGGCCAGCGATGATGCGGGTGTGGGACATGGCGGTCGTGGTTGCTGCCGGCGCAGGACGGGGCAGGGCGCAAAGGGAGCGTGCGTCGGGGCGAGTGCCCCTTCGCGTTCGCGTCAGGAGCCCTTGTCGAAGCGCGCCGTCAGTTGCTCGACATTGGTTTCGATCGCGGTCAGGCCCGAGGCGGTGAGATACCAGGTGGCCGGGTTCAGATAGACGACATGGTCCGAACGCCACGCTTTGGTGTTCTCGACCAGTTCGTTCTCCAGCAGCGCCGCCGCGGCGCCCTGGCCGATGGCGGCGTCGCGGTCGATCACGAACAGCCAGTCCGGATCGGTATCGGCGATATATTCGAAGGAGACCGCCTCGCCGTGATTGGCGGCTTCGAGGCCCGGGTCCGCCGGCGTGACGCCGAACTCGGCGTGCAACAGCCCGAAACGCGAGCCGGCGCCGAAGGCGCTGATGCGGTTGCCGGTGGTCATGACGATCAGGCCGGTGCCGATGCCGGCTGACTTCTCTTTCAGGGCGGCGATCCGGCCCTGCAGATCCGCGATCCGCTGCTTCGCCAGATCGGCCTTGCCGAAGAGGGCGCCGAGCGTGGTGATCCGCTCAAAGGAACTGGCGAGGAAATTCCCGGCATCGACGGTCATGTCGATGGTCGGCGCGATCCGTGCCAGCGCCTCGGTCTGTTCGCTGGAGCGCCCGCCGGCGATGATCAGGTCGGGGGCGAGGGCGGAGACCGCCTCGAAATCGGGCTCGAAGATCGAGCCGACCTTCGGCGTGGCGTCGCCGGCATAATGCGCGAGATAGTCCGGGAATGGTGCGGCCGGCAGGCCGGCCACGGGAACGTCCAGCGCGTCGAGCGTATCGATCGCCGCGACGTCGAAGACGACGACCGTCTTCGGCTCGGCCGGAATGACGACGTCGCCGCGATAGGTCGAGACCGTCATCTCGCCGGATGCCGGCTCCTGTGCGAGCGCCGGCGCCATGGACAGCGTCAGGGCGCACCAGGCCGCGATCAGGTGCGGCAAGAGGCGGGGGCGGCGGGACGATGGCGCCCCGTGGCGGGCCGAAACGGGCTGGAATGCGGACATGTCTAATCCTTTGCGAGTCTGCCGAACGGCGGGCCGACAGGGCTGAGTGGATAATATGAAAATCATTGTCAAGATTAGCGGCGCCCCGGGAGCCGGGCACTGACCGGCAGGGGCCCACAACACTTCAACATAACATGACAATTGAATTCATATTTAGTCCGGGCTATGGCGGCCCGGAAGAGCGGGCGGTGGCCATGGCGCCATGCCGGACGGGCGGGCTGGGGCGACGAGGCTCACGCCGCAAAGACAGACAGGGAAGCAGTGCCGCATGAAGCACGAGATCATTCGCGTTCGCCATGAATTGCGGCGGCGGGACCTGGAGGTCAGCCGGGTCGAATATCCGACGCCGGGCGTGCTCCGCATGACCCTGACCGGCGAGGAGCTGGAGGGGTTTCACAGCCCGTCCGCCGACGACCATGTGAAGCTGTTCATACCCCAGCCCGACGGCGAGCCGGCGATGCGCGACTACACCCCGCGCCGCTACGATGCGCAGACGCAGTCGCTGGTCCTCGACTTCGCCCTGCACGACGGCGGGCCGGCGACGCTCTGGGCGCGCTCGGCGAAGGAGGGGGACCGCCTGCAGATCGGGGGACCACGCGGATCGTCCATCGTGCCGCATGATTTCGACTGGTGGCTGATGGTCGGCGACGAGACCGCGCTGCCGGCGATCGGCCGGCGGCTGGAGGAGTTCGCGCCAGGCACGCCGGTCACGACGCTGGTCGCAGTCGAAGGGCCGGCGGAAGAGCAGGCGCTTGCGACCCGGGCCGCGCATCGGCCGCTCTGGGTGCACCGGCCCCTTGCGGCCGCCTCCGATCCCGCGCCGGTTCTTCAGGCGCTGGCCGATCTGTCGCTGCCGGAGGGCGAGGGCTTCGTCTGGATCGCGGCGGAAAGCCGCGTCGCCAAGGCCGTCCGCGCCCATGTGACCGACGTCTGGGGACATCCCAAGCAATGGCTGAAATCCAGCGGCTACTGGAAGCTCGGCACCAAGGACAGCCACGAGGAATTCGACGATTGATCACCGGCATCCGCACCCGGTCTGCATCGACGAAAGCCGGGTCCGGCAGCTACCCTTGCCGCGGATCGCGTGATATCTGCCGGACATGACGACGCTCCGGCGCTTCCTTGCGGACCGATCCGCGGCCCTCGCTGCCATGCTGATCCTGACCCAGCTTCTCCTGGGACAGGCGGCGGCATCGGGTTTTGCCTGCGCCAGGATGGAGGCGTCCGCCGCGGCCGGCGTGACCGTCATCTGCGTCGGCGACGGCTTCGAGACGCGGTCGGCTCCGGCGGGTGACCCATCCGGGCACGATTGCTGCGTCGATTGCCCGTCCGCGGCCGGATGCGGCCAGAGCCCGGCTCTGACGGCGATGGCCGATCTCGCCTCCTACGCGATCGCCGCCGGCGCCACCGACGCGGTCGTGGCCTGGACGCCGTCAGCCGCCGCCCTCGGCCCGCGCGCGCCGCCGCCGGGGCTCGCTTTGCAACGCGGCCCACCGCTTCTCTCCGTCTGAACAAACGGCCCGACACCCGTCGCGGCCCTTCCTGTCCTGTTCAAATGGAGACTTCCATGTCCCTTCGCATCACGCTGGCTGCCGCAGCAGCCCTCACGCTCGGCCTGCTGTCGGCCGCTTCCGCCCATGACTACAAGGTCGGCGACCTCACCATCGCCCATCCGTGGAGCCGTGCCACGCCGCCCAACGCCGCCGTTGGCGGCGGCTACATGGTCATCGAGAACCACGGTCCGTCGGATGACCGGCTGCTCGGCGGCGCGACGCCGATCGCCGGCGAGGTCCAGATCCACACCATGGAGATGGACGGCGACGTCATGAAGATGCGCCGGCTGGAGGATGGCGTCGCGGTGCCCGCCGGCGCCACGGTCGCGCTGGAGCCCGGCGCCTATCACCTCATGCTCATGAACCTGACGGAGCCGCTCACCGAAGGCAGCCGCGTGCCGCTGACCCTGCGGTTCGAAAAGGCCGGACCGGTCGAGATGGAGCTGGCGGTCGAGGGCATCGGCGCCCGGGCGCCGGCCGCCATGGACCACGGCCAGCATGGCGGTGCGGTGATGTCGCACGGAGCCGGCGACATGCCGGCCGATGCGGGCGGACATGGCGCCATGGGCGACGGCGCCGAGCCGCACCAGCACTAGGCCGCACCCTCTCCGAACGTAGCCTGCGGGCTGCGCCCGACGAAGGATCGCGAGGCCGCGCCACGGCGCCGTCTCGCGGTCCCCTCGCGGAGCGCGTCCGAGCCGCTTTTCCTTCATCCGTCAGCGATCGCAGGATCGGCCATGGCGTCGCGCAGGGTCTTTGCGGGCCTGCTGGCGATCCTCGCGGTCGGCGGTGTGCTGTTTCCGCTGGTCGGCCTGTCGCTGATCGTGATGCTGGCGCTCGATCTTGCGCTGAGCCGCTTCTGGCGGCGCGGAGGGGCCTGATCACAGATGGCAGAGGTCACGTCCGCCATTGCCGGGCCGGTGATGCCTAGAGGCCGACTCGGGTCATTCCGCTGCCGTGGGGGCCAGCATGGCTGGCGCGTCCTCGCGGGCGCGGCGCGAGTGCCGGCGGGTGGTGCGCAGGCGGTTGACGAAGGCGGCGATGAAGATCGCCGTCAGCACCAGCACGATCGTTGCCGCCGGCGCGCTGTCGAGGAAGAAGCTGAGATAGGTGCCGATCAGCATCGCCGAGACGCAGACCGCGACCGAGACGATCAGCATCCGGCCGAAGCTGCGCACCAGCAGGAAGGCGATGGCGCCCGGCGTCACCAAGAGCGCCACGGCGAGGATCAGGCCGACCGAGGTGAGCGTCGCGACGATGGTCAGAGACAGGCTGGCGAGCAATCCGTAGTGCAGAAGGCCGGTGTTGAGCCCCGATGCCTGGGCCTGCGCCGGGTCGAAGGCATGGAGGAGCAGGTCCTTCCATTTCAGGAGCAGCAGCGCCGAGACGACCAGCGCGATGGTGCCGGAGGTCACGAGGTCCTTGGCGCCGATCCCCAGCATGTTGCCGAACAGGACGTGGTCGAGATGCTCGTTGGTGTGGATCGAGGTGTAGAGGATGATGCCGACCCCGAACATGCCGGAGAAGACCACGCCCATCACCGTGTCCTGCTTCACCCGGCTGTTGTGCGACAGATAGCCGGTGAGCAGCGCGCAGGTCATGCCGGCGACGAAGGCGCCGACGATCAGCGGGATGTTGAGCACCCAGGCGAGGACGACGCCCGGCAGCGTGGCGTGGCTGACCGCATCGCCCATCAGCGCCCAGCCCTTGAGCACCAGGAAGCAGGAGAGGAGGGCGGTCGGCGGCCCGACCATCAGGACGATCCAGAAGGCGTTCTGCATGAACGGGAACTGGAACGGCAGGAGAAGCTGGTCGAGGCTCATGCCGCTTCCTCCCGGACGGCGTCCGGCCGCGGCGTGGCGAGCGCGGCGGCGGCCTTGCGCCGGGCAGCGATCAGCCCGTGCTTGGGCGCGAAGACAAAGGCGACGAGGAAGATCACCGTCTGCAGCGTGACGATCACGCCGCCGGTCGCCCCGTCGAGGAAGTAGCTGAGATAGGCGCCGACGAAGCTGGTGACGGCGCCGATGGCGACAGACAGGCCGATCAGCCGCGGAAACCGGTCCGACAGGAGATAGGCGGTGGCGCCGGGCGTCACCACCATGGCGATGACGAGGAAGGCGCCGACGGTGACCATCGCGGCGACGATCGCCGCCGACAGCAGCATGAAGAACATCACCTTCAGGAGATCCGGCCGCAGGCCGATCGAGCGCGCATGGTTCTCGTCGAAGAAGGTGACCATCAGGTCCTTCCACTTGGCGAGCAGCACGACGAGGCAGACGAGGCCGATGATCGCCAGCTGCAGCGTGTCCTCAGGCGTAATGGCGAGGATGTTGCCCATGACGATGGTCTGGATGGACACCGAGACCGGGCTGATCGACACCATGAACAGGCCGAGCCCGAAGAAGGAGGTGAAGATGATGCCGATGATGACGTCGATCTTCAGGCCCGAGCGCCCCGACAGGAACAGCATGGCGCCGGCCGCCAGTCCGCCGGCGATGAAGGCGCCAAGGGAAAAGGGCAGGCCCAGCATGAAGGCGCCGGCAACGCCCGGCACGACCGAATGGCTGAGCGCGTCGCCGATCAGCGACCAGCCCTTCAGCATCAGATAGGCCGACAGGAAGGCGCAGACGCCGCCGACGAGGGCCGAGACCCACATGGCGTTGGTCATGTAGCTGTACTGGAACGGCTCGAGCAGCGTGGTGATCATCGCCGCTCCCCGTCCTGCGAAGCATTGCTAGGCGTCTTGGCCGGCGCGGCGGTGGCACGCGGCTCGCCGTAATGGACGAAGGCGCGCTCGTCGTCGGTAATGATCGACAGTTCGCGCGGATCGTCGTCGTCGTGCAGGGCAGCGCCGGCCAGCGTCACGTGGCGCAGCACCCCGCCGAAGGCGCGCTCCAGATTGCGCCGGGTGAAGATCGTCGCGGTCGGCCCGTAGGCCAGCACCGTGCCCTTGACCAGCACGACCCGGTCGCAGAATTCCGGCACCGAGCCGAGATTGTGGGTGGACACCAGCATCACCCGGCCTTCGGCCTTCAACTCGCGCAAGAGGGCGACGATCTGTTCCTCGGTCTTCACGTCGACGCCGGTGAAGGGCTCGTCGAGGAGGATCACCTGGCCGTCCTGCGCCAGGGCCCGCGCGAGGAAAACCCGCTTGCGCTGACCGCCGGAGAGCTCGCCGATCTGGCGGTGCCGCAGATCCTGCATGCCGACGCGCGAGAGCGCCTGGTCGACGGCGGCGCGATCGGCCGCGGCGGGGCGGCGCAGGAAGCCCATATGGCCGTAGCGGCCCATCATCACCACGTCCTCGACGAGGACCGGAAACGCCCAGTCCACCTCTTCCGACTGGGGCACATAGGCGACGAGGTTCTCGCGCAGCGCCTGCTTCACCGAACGGCCGAGCAGGGTGATCTCGCCGCGCGCCGCCGGCACGAAGCCCATGATCGCCTTGAACAGGGTGGACTTGCCGGCGCCGTTGACGCCGACCAGGGCGGTGATCGTGCCGCACGGGATCTGGAAGGTCGCGTCGTGCAGCGCGGTATGGCCGTTGCGATAGGTCACGGTCACGTTGTGCGCCGAGATGCCGTCGCCGGTCGCAGTGCTACCGGCCGGCCGGTCGTCCGCTACGTCAGACGTCTCGCGCGTGATGGTCATGGGGTGCCTGTCAGATCCCTTGGCTGCTCGGATGGGGAGCCGTCGTACGAAGGTCGCCGCGGCTTGCCACCGTAGATGGAGAGGCGGTTACCGGCTGTCCACTGCCAGGCCGTCGGCAATCGTCTCGGCGTCGGTCCGCAGGAGATCGAGATAGGTCGGCACCGGCCCGTCCGGCCCGGACAGCGAATCCACGTAGAGGACGCCGCCGAAGGTCGAGCCGGTCTCGCGCGCCACCTGTTCGGCCGGCGCGGAACTGACGGTGCTCTCGCAGAACACGGCGGGAATGTCGTTCTCGCGCACCGCGTCGATCACCTTGCGCACCTGCTGCGGCGTGCCGGTCTGGTCGGCGTTGATCGGCCACAGATACAGCTCCTTCATGCCGAAGTCGCGGGCGAGATAGCTGAACGCGCCCTCGCAGGTGACCAGCCAGCGCCGGTCTTCCGGGATGGCGGCAATCCGGTCGCGCAGCGGCGCGATCGTCGCCGTGATCTGCTGCTTGTAGCGCTCGGCATTCGCCCGGTAGGCGTCGGCATGGTCCGGGTCGTTTGCGGCGAGGGCGTCGCTGATGTTGTCGACATAGACCATCGCGTTCTCCAGCCCCATCCAGGCATGCGGATTGGCGAGGCCCTCGTAATCGCCCTCGGCGATGGAGATCGGCGCGATGCCGTCGCTCAGGGTGGCCGACGGCATGTCGCCGAGATTGGCGACGAACTGCTCGAACCAGCGCTCCAGATTGAGACCGTTCCACAGGATCAGGTCGGCGCCGCTGGCCCGCACGATGTCCTGCGGCGTCGGCTGGTAGCCGTGGATTTCGGCGCCGGGCTTGGTGATGGACACCACATCCGCATGCTCGCCGGCCACGTTCTGCGCCATGTCGGACAGGATCGTGAAGGTCGTCACGACCTTGAGCCGCTCCTGCGCTGTGGCGCCCGTCGCCAGGAGCGCTGCGGCGAAGGCGGCGAGGATCGTCGTTCGAACGAACGGCATGGGGTCTCCAATCTCTGTCGGTCGATGCACGCTGCCTGCCAATTCCGACTTTTGCAAGTGCAAATCGTTTGCAACTGGGTTCCGCGAGGAGCGCGGTGGCGTCTGCGGGATGTAGGCTTCCGAAGGCTCCGCGGCACCGCCTTTCGTATCCCGCCGTCACCCTCGCCATCACCGCCGATGCGTCCGGTCTGGACGGCCTCGCATCAGCTTTCGTCGGCACAGTCGGTTGGAGCGATCCCACGGTATTTCAAGCTGGCCTGAATCATTAAGATTTGATTAGAACTTGAGCGAATGGTTAACGGGCGGAAAATGGCATGGCATTGAGTGAACTCGTTGTACGGACACGGGCGGACAGCGATGCGCTGCGCCGGCAGGCGGTCGAGGTCGAGGATGCCGTCTGGGGCCCGCTGGGCTTCCTGAACCATACACGGGCCCATCGCGAACATTACGACAGGCTGCTGGAAGACCACGCCGACCTGCAGCTCTGCCTGGTCGACGAGGCGACGGGCCGCCCGGTCGCGCTGGCCAATTGCGTGCCGGTTGCCTTCAACGGCGATCTGTCCGAACTTCCCGCCGAAGGCTGGGACTGGCTGGTCGAGACCGGCGGGACCGGCCGCCGCAGCCAGGCCAATGTTCTTGGCGCTTTGGCCATCTCGGTGCCGGTCGCCGAGCGCGGCAAGGGCTATGCCTTCCGGATGATCGGCGAGCTGCACCGGATCGCCGAGGTCAATGGCTTCGAGCGGATGATCGCGCCGGTGCGCCCCTCCGCCAAGACCGTTCATCCCCACGCCCCCATCGCCGACTATATCGAGTGGCGGGACCAGCAGGGCCGTTGTTTCGACCCCTGGTTACGCAGCCATCTCGCCCAGGGTGGCAGGGTCGTGCATCCGTGCGAACGTTCGATGGTGGTCGAGGAGCACCTCGCCTTCTGGGAGACCTGGGCCGGTCGGCGTTTCGAAGCATCGGGCGACTACGCCCTCGACGGAGGGCTGGTCCCGGTCTCGATCGACCTGGAACGCCAGCGTGGCCGGTACGAGGAACCGAATGTCTGGGTAGCCTACAGCCACTGAGCGCGACTACCGCGCGCGGCGTTGCAGCGGGTTCTCGCGGTGCGCGGTCCTTTCGAAGACAGGTTCCGCGGGGAAGGTCAGTGAGGCAAGGTCGTCCGCCCCGACATCCGGGTCTCGGATTGTCCGCCACAGCCACAGCGCGCGGGCAATCCGGTTATTGGCTTCGGTAAAGGGGGCAAGGAGCCGGAACAGCCGCGACAATTCGTCTGCGGAGGTCCGTCCCGCAGCCGCGTGGGCCAGGAGGTCGGACAGGGCGTCGGGCATGGCGAAGGCGTCATCACCCCTTGCAAGCGGTGCGACCCGCGTGAGGCGCGCGCCCGGCGCCAGGTAGGAGGCGAAGATCTCCAGATGCGCGATCCTCAAGGTGTTGGCCGCCAGAAGCCCCCGGTGTGCGGCAATCTCCGCTTCGGTGGGCAGCGTCGTTCGGCCGCTGCGTCTCAGGCTCTCTTCCACCAGGCGGGAAACCCAGCGTCCGAACGCTGCCGGGGCCATGTCGAACGGCATGAGCTGTCCCTCCTTCCATTCGGCCCCTAGAATCAGGGCCGTCGTGGGCTGGAACCCACCATAGTCCGTTCTTCCTTCAGCGATTCTTAGCGCTTCACCCCTAAGCCGAAGGGGAAAGCGAGATTGCGATGCATGACATCCGAGAGAACAGGGAGGCTCGCCCCCGCCACGACTTACGCCGTCTTGCGCAAGTCGTCGGTGGAACGGTGGCCTTCGCCGGTGCGCTGCTGATCAGCGTCATCGTCTATATGGGCATGGACGCGAATGGCAGCGAGATACGGGCTGAGCGAGCCCGGATCGAGAACGCGCTGAACCAGAGCGTCGCCCGGACCCTCGACCAGCAGAAGAGCGTGGCGTGGTGGGACGATGCCGTCAAATACATCGTCGATACGCCAGACTGGGATTTCATCGAAAGCAATTTCGGCATCTTCCTGACTGAGACCTACGGGCATGACGAGGTCTACATCGTCGATGCCGCGAACGAACCGGTCTACGCCTACTTCGGCCAGAAAAGGCAGCAGCCGGAGACCTTTGAGGTCCGCCGGCAGGCGATCCTGCAGGTGTTGACGGCGACGCGGACGGGCGGCAATGCCGGCCTTGTCGAACGTCCGGATTTTTTCAGTGAGCGACAGAAGCACTACGAGGTGCTCAAGAACGTTCTGGGCGTCGCATCCTGGCAGGGAGCCATCCTGACGGTCGACGACAGGCCGGCCATCGTGACCGCGATCACGATCGTCCCGAATGTCGACATGACGCTCCTGCGCGAGCCGCCATACATGCTGGTCAGCCTGGACTGGATCGATGCTGATTTTCTGCAGCAGCTGAGTCAGTTTCTGCTGATCCCCGACATCAATCTGACCGCGCAGGAGCTGAACGCATCTGCCACGGTGTCTGAACCGTTCGTGACCGACGACCGGACCTCCACGCGCTATCTGAGCTGGACCACGCAACGGCCGGGGCATCCGCTCCTGACCATCGTCCTGCCGCTGGTGACCATCGCGGTCATCGCTATGGGCGCTTTGTGCGCGGTCATGTTGCGCCGATTGATCCGGGCGTCCGACGAATTGTCCGAACGCGAGGCCGCCTCACGCTTCGCCGCGTCGCACGATTCGCTGTCGCAACTTCCCAATCGCCACGCCTTCGTCGGCGCCGCGAATGAGGCGCTGGCGGCACTGCATCTGGACAAACCCGGGAGCAGCCTGACCATCGGCTATCTCGACGTCGATCGCTTCAAGGACATCAACGACACGCTCGGTCATCACATCGGCGACCGTTTGATCAAGGCCTTCGGCGAACGATTGCGCCACCACCTCGACCATGAGGACTTCCTTGCCCGGTTCGGCGGTGACGAATTTGCGATCTTCCGGACCACGAAGGGCATGGCGTTTGCGCCGCCGCTCGATGTTCTCGTCGCGCGCGCCTTCGCCAAACCGCTGCTGATCGAAGGTCATGAAATTGCGGTGTCGGCCTCGCTCGGACTCGCCCGTTACCCCCAGCATGGCGTGAAGATCGAGGAGCTGATGCGCCATGCCGACATCGCGCTCTACGAAGCCAAGCGGCTGGGACGCGGTAATGCGGCCTGGTTCACCTCCGAGATGGCAGCGTCTCTGCGGCAGAAGCGCGAGATAGAGATGGATCTGCTCGAGGCGTTGAACGCCGAACAGTTCGATCTGCATTATCAGCCAATCATCTCGGCCCGCACCAACCGCATTGTCGCGGTCGAAGCGCTCTTGCGCTGGAACCATCCGGTGAAGGGGGCAATCAGCCCGAGCGTCTTCATTCCGATCGCCGAGGAGGTCGGTTTGATGTCGAAGCTGGGCGACTGGGTGCTGAAGCGTGCCATGACCTCGGCTGCTCGCTGGCCGGATATCGAAGTGGCGATCAATCTTTCGCCGGCGCAGTTCTACCAGAACGACCTGCAGACACGCCTGCAGGAACTGATCGCGGAAACCGGCGTGTCGCCAAAGATGGTGACGCTGGAAATCACCGAAGGATTGCTGCTCGAGCCCTCGCCGGGCACGATGGCAACCTTGCAGGCGATCCGGGACCTGGGCTTTCAGATTGCGCTCGACGACTTCGGAACTGGTTTCTCGAGCCTGAGCTATCTGGTCGAATACCGCTTCGACAAGCTCAAGATCGATCGCAGCTTCGTCAGCGCCATTTCGCAGGCGGGCTCCGCGCAAACCGTGGTGCAGGCTGTCATCCGTCTCGGCCACGCTCTGGGAATCGAGGTGGTTGCAGAAGGGGTGGAGACGGTAACCGACAGCGTCACCATGCGATTTTGGGGCAGTGACATGCTGCAGGGTTACTTCTTCTCCAAACCGCTTGCAGCCGACGATCTGGAAGTCTTCATCGGCTCCTACAATCACTCGCAGACCGCCATGGAGTTCGATCAGGCGAGCAAGCTGCTTTCGTCGCACAGCATGTCAGGCTAGGTCTGGCGTCCGGCGGACGCGGCCGCTCGGCCGCAGTCCCGCCGCGGCGAGGATTCGGGAGAACACAGCGTGACGCCAGACAGTGACGGACCGGCCGGCAATGCCAGCTATACCTGGTCTGAATTCGACCCCGAATATTACTTCAATCATTACTATGGCGACCCGCACGAGGACGACGACACCGTCATCCGGTCCGCCTGTGCCGCCTTCGCGCGTGCCGAGCCGGCCGGCGACCCGCTCGAGATCGTCGATGTCGGGACCGGACCCAACCTCTTCCCGTTGATGTGCGCCGCACCTCGCGCATCGCGGATCACGGCCTGGGAATATGCCGAAAGCAACGTTCTCTGGCTTCGCACGGAACTGACGGCGACCACCCTGCGGCCGCAATGGCGCCATTTCTGGGAGGTCGTGCGGCAAGCGGCGTCGCCGCAATACACCCTCACCGAGGATCCGCTGCCGATGCTGCGCGCCACGGCGCAGATATGTCAGGGCTCGGTCTACGAGCTGCCCGAGCGAAACTGGGATGCGGCGACCATGTTCTTCTGCGCCGAGTCCATCACCGAAAAGCGCAGCGAGTTCGATCTGGCCTGCACGCGCTTTGCCCGCTGCGTGAGGCCGGGGGGGAGCCTGATCGCGGCTTTCCTGGTGGGATCGTCCGGCTATGCCGTGGCCGGCCGACCCTTCCCGGTTCTCAATGTGTCCGAAGCCGACATTCTCGACGTCTTCAGTCCTCTGGCGACGGATATCCAGACGCAGCGTATCGGCATCGTCGAGACCGAAATCCGCAGCGGATATTCGGGGATGCTGTTTCTGACCGCGCGCGCCGTCTGAGATCGTCGCGGCTCACATCAGGAGCAGCGCCAGAAAGACTGAAAGCCCCCAGCCGACGAGCGTCGCCACAATACCCCAGGCGATGACCTGGCGACGGTTCATCGCGCCCGGCGCCGGGTCCCGGCCGAGTCTACGCAGAAGATCGAAAGGCATCGGAGACTGTCGTGATGCGGAAGGAGACGTCAGCTACGGATCGCCCTGCCAAATAGATGCAGCCGCGATGGCCTGATCTGATCCGCGTCGGCGTCGCCCTTGCAGAGTCTTGCCCGGCATATGCCGGTACCCGGCGGTGCTCCCGGCGCTGCAGGCCTCGAGATTGCCCTTTGACGAACGGCGAGCGTGCCGACGTCTCGCTGCCTGATCTCGACATGTCGCTGCGGCTGGCGAAACTCCCCGCCGGCATCGCCGTCACGGCTGAGGCAGAGATCGAGCGCTCCAATATTACAGTGGGCGGACGGTCAGTCTGCCTCGACGCGGGGAGGGGGCGCCGAGGTGGTCTGCGCCCCAATGATCCGGGCCGGCGTCGCAGGCCCGCGCTGCAGGCCGTGGCATGCGGAAGCGAACGTCAGCCGCCGACGATGCGGTTACGTCCGGCCCGCTTGGCCCGGTAGAGCGCGGCATCGGCGGCCGCGATCATCGCCGTGCTGTCGATGCGGGGCGCCGACCCGGCCACCCCGCCGCTGAAGCTCGTCGTGAAGGTGGTCTCGCCGAGACCGTGGCCAATTCGCGAGAAGCGGGTGCGAATGCGGTCGAGAACAACCGCCGCCGCCGTGACGTCTGTGTCGAGCAGGAGGATGCCGAACTCCTCGCCGCCATAGCGCGCCACCACGTCGGTCCGGCGCAGTCCGCCAACCAGGCACTGGGACAGCGCCTGGATGACGCGATCGCCGGTCTGGTGGCCGTGGGTGTCGTTGACCTGCTTGAAATGGTCGATATCGATGAGCGCGACAGTCAGCGGAGCGCCGGTGCGGCGAGAGCGTTCCAGCTCAAGCGTCACGCGTTCCTTGAAACGGGCATGGTTGAGGAGCCCGGTCAGGCTGTCGCGCTCCATGATTTGCCGCAGGGCGAGGGCGCGTTCGGCGCGCATGCGCACGGTGGCGGCCAGATGGGTGAGATCGACCGGTTTGCGAATGAAGTCGTCGCCGCCGATCTGGCGGGCCTGCGTCTGGGCGGCGACATCCCGCTCGGCCGAGAGAAAGACGATGGGCAATGGCAGGGTCTGGCGAGACTGGCGGATGACCTGCGCCACTTCCAGGCCGCTTGCCCCGGGCATGTGCATGTCGAGCAGCACGAGATCCGGCATGACCTCGGTGATGTGCCGGAGCGTATCGGTCGGGTCGGTCAAGACCCGGGCATCCATGCCGGCGGCGGTCAGTGCCAGCGCATAGCTCTCGGCCAGCAGTTCATCGTCCTCGACGATGAGGATCGACAGACGCTGCATTCTGTCGCCACTCTGTTCGAAGTCCGACAGCCAGTGGCCCAGTTCGACCGTGTCCACCGGCGTCGCAATGATCGCCTCGATCCCGGCCCGGGCGACGGCGAGGCGCCTTTCAAACGACGGGCTTGCATCGGCCAGCACGACGTGGAGCTGATCCTTCAACGCCGCGCACAGCGTCAGGTCCGGGTCATAACTGCCGCATACGACGGCGGCCAGGCAGCCGTTCGGTACGCCTGCCCGGCCGTCGACCGCGGCGTAGCCGAGGCCCGAGAGCGCCAGCAGCAATCCGGCCATGTTGCCGTCATCGGCAAAGGCGCAGATCGTCTGACGGTCGGGCATCTCGTCCGGTGCAGCGATCCCCTCGACGAACTTCTCGGGAGCGATCCGGGTAGCGGCACGTGCGGTCATGGGAGGCTCCCTTCAGCCTGATCGCCGAGACTGGTCATATTGGCAGCCATATCCTGGCGGATGGCGGCGACGGTCGTTCGGAGGCGAGCGGCAAGCGCCGCATTGTCGGGCCCTGTCGCCAGATAATCTTCCAGGTCGCCGGCGTGCCGCGACACCACCGGGAAGCCGAAAGTGCCGCCAGCCCCGGCGAGGGAATGGGCGATCCAGCGAGATTCTTCGCGATCCGCTGCGGTGCCTGCGGCATCAAGCCTGTCGGCAAGGTCGTCAAGCGTGGCAAGATGCGTGATGACACGCACCATGAACTGCTCACGCAGGCGCGCCAGCCGGCTTTCGATCGTGGTGGTGTCGGTTTGCGCTGCGCTCACGGAACCTCTGCCACGAATTCGACGCCGATGTCGCGGCCGATCTGCCAACGTGTCGCGACCCGCCGGGTGGTCCCGGTTCCGACGATCGCCAGATCGAACTCCGCAGGGACGGCAAAATAGCTGTCGACACGCAGTCTCGCGCCGCGCGTCGTCAAGTCGCGCACATTGCAGTCGATGACAGTGCTGTGCCCGTTGAGCTTGATCTTTGCTTGACGCAGGACTCGCTGGCGCCGTTCCGCGCGCCGCTCGCTCTTCTGAATGAGCTGCGTCGCCGACGCGTCGAGGTCGGGTGCGCCTGCATCGGTCGGCTGAGCAGGCATGGCTATGGCGGACGCGGTCGGCACCTCGGCCCTTGCGGGACGTGCAGCAGCAAGCAGAGCGTCGGCGCTGGTGCCCGATTCCGGGAAGTGCGCGGTCGCAATTTGCGGTTCGATGCGGATCTGCGTCCGGTCGAGGGTGAATTCCTGGCTGAGGGCGTTCGCCAGTCGTTCCACCATCGCGTCGACGCCGGTCAACGCGGCGGGGCGGTCGACGAGGATGATGAAACCGTCATTGTCGAGATGGCCGGCCAGATCGTCCGGCGTGACGACGTCCCGCAACCGGCTGGCAAAGGCACGCAGCAACCGTTCGCCGGCCATGTAGCCGAGTTCCGCGCGCACATCGGCGAGCTGCGGCAGGTCGACGACGATGACGCAGAACCGGTGCGTGGTCCCGCGTACGGTAAACTCGTCGAGCCGCGCCCGGATGAAGCGCATATCGTAGAGACCGGTGGTGGCGTTGAATTCGAGCTGCTGCTGCAAGGCCTCGGTTCGCGCCCGTGCGCTGCGTGCTGCTTCATGACGGTCTACAGCGCCACGAACTGCACCGACCAGTTCCACCAGCTTCAGATCGCGTTTCGACACATAGTCGCTGAAACCGCTGCGGAACGCCTTGACCGCGGTACGCTCGCTGCCGCCGCCGGTCAGCATCACGATGGGGGGCGGATCCGACAGCATCGCATTGACGCGCTCGGCAACGGACAGGCCATTATTGTGACCGAGATCGTAATCCATGAGGATGCAGTCGAACGGTTCCTGCGGCAGCGTCTCAAACAATGCCGTTTCCGAAGCGAGGCATGTGACCCGCATCCCGCCTTGCAGGGCGAGGAGGTTCGACAGGTAGTCGAGGTAGAGCGGGTCGTCGTCTACGACGGCGAGGCCGATATCGCGGTCCATGGGCAATCCGTCCGTCTGCCTGCATCCGGATACGTGTCCGGCTGCGAATTTCGAGCGGATGGTGTGGGTTTGCCATTAAGAATCAATTGATAGCGCAAAGAATCCAGTTAGTTACGTATAAGAGTACCGTTTCGGATCGCGTTGCTTTCGACAAGCCGTCTCATTCGTGCCATTGCGAGCGCAAACACGTCTGCTCTCCCCGATGGGGATGAGGGCGCTTCGAACCAGAACCACGGGGCACTATTCATGACCAGCCATCGCATTCTCCATGTCGACGACGAGGCCGACATCCGGGAAATCGCTGTGATGTGTCTGGAACTCGAGCCGAGCTTCGAGGTCCGGGGCGCAAGTTCAGGGGCGCAAGCCCTGGAAATTGCCGGCGAATGGGTGCCCGATCTTGTCCTCCTCGACGTCATGATGCCGGGGATGGACGGGCCGGAGACGCTGCAGCGGTTGCGAGCCGACGAGCGGACCGCCGATGTCCGGGTGGTCTTCATGACGGCGCGCACCCAGTCGAGCGACGTCCAGCGCTTCCTCGGTCTCGGCGCCCTGGGCGTCATCGCCAAGCCCTTCGATCCGATGATGCTGGCCGGCGAGGCCCGCGGCTACCTCCAGCGCTAGTCGGCCCGCCAATGCTGGCGCGCTCGCCGAGACCTGACGGCCGGATGTCGCCGCGTCACTTTCGCTGCGTCCGTTTAAGGCATTGTCAAAGGTAAGACGGAATGCTGGCCCTGCATTGCCGGTCGACACCCGCCGTTCGATGCACGGGGATACTGTCATGACCGGCCTGCAGCAGCTGATCCAAGCCTATCCGATCCGCACGGCGATCGTCGCTGTTCTGTACGGCCTGGCCGGTTGGCTCGGGCTGAAACTGGCTGTGCCACCAGGCTATGCGACCGTCGTGTGGCCAGCGTCCGGCATCGCCGTTGCCGCTCTGCTGCTCCATGGTCGTGCGCTCTGGCCGGGCGTCTTGCTGGGCTCGCTCGCCGTCAATCTGTTTGCCGGCGCGGGGGCGTCGCCGGACGGGCTCGACGGCGTCAGGATCGCCGTCGCCGTTGCGATCGCCTCGGGCTCCACCATCCAGGCCTTGATGGCGGTCAGTATCATCCGCTGGATCTTCGGCGCGACGCTGAAACTGTCGGGTGGCCGGGACGTCCTGCTATTGGCCCTGTGTGCTGGTCCGGGGGCCTGTCTCGTCGCCGCGTCCATGGGGGTCGCCTCTCTCTATCTTGCCGGCCTTGCGCCGGTCGAAGCGCTCGCCCGCAACTGGTTCACGTGGTGGATCGGCGATGTTGCTGGCGTGCTGATCGTTCTGCCGCTTGCGCTAATCGCGCCGTGGCGCAGAGAGATCCTGCGCGGCTCCGGACTGCCGGTTCCAGGCTTCACCGTGTCATCGCTCATCGCACTGATCGTGCCGCTCTGTCTGACACTTTATGCCTGGAAGATGACGACGGAGATCACCTATCAGAAGAACCAGGCAGCTTTTGCCGTGCTGGCAGAAGACAGCCTACAGGCCCTGTTGCACCGTATTGCCTCCTACAAGCAGAGCCTCGACGGCGGATCGGGGTTGTTCCATGCGTCCAATACGATCACCGCGCAGGAGTGGAGATCCTTCGTCGAGGCGTTGAGCATCGCGGACAATCTTCCGGGCATCAACGGTCTGGGCTTCATCCAACATGTCGCGGAAGGGGAGGTGCAGGACTTCCTGGACCAGGCATTCCGTGATGGCGTCGGGCCGTTGGCTGTGCATCCAGAGGGGCCCGCGCCGGCGCAGTTCGTAATCAAGTACATCGAACCACGGGACCGGAACCTGCAGGCGGTCGGTCTGAACATCGCCTTCGAGAACAACCGGTACAGGGCCGCCGTGCGGGCGCGCGATACCGGCAGGGCGGTGATCACGAAACGCATCTTCCTCGTGCAGGATTCGTCCAAGAGCGCCGGCTTCCTGCTGCTGCGCCCGCTCTATACGGATGGTTTGCCCCTGAACAGCATCACCGAACGCCGCCGCGCCTTCCGCGGCTGGGTCTACGCGCCGTTCATCGCGCCGTTATTCATGGACAACCTCACTTCGACGCAAGGCATCGGCATCGACCTCAGCGTTTACGATGGCAGCGTCGCCGATCCGGAGCAGTTGATCTATTCCAGCCGGCGCGCCGGGGCCGAGGCCCCCGAGGGCCCCGAGGCGGAGTACCGGGTGCGCAAGGTGCTTCCGGTGATGGGACAGCAATGGACGGTGACCTGGCAGAGCACGCCTGAGTTCGAGACAAGCGTTGGCAGCAACGAACCGACGCTGATCCTGGTCGGCGGCATGCTCCTGACCGTTCTCTTCGGCGCCTTGCTGTATTCTCATGCCCGCCGCGAGGACGCGATCCGCAACACGGTCGAACTGAAGACTCATGCCATTGCCGCACGCGAACGCGAGAACCGCGCCATTGTCGATACGGCGGTCGTGGGCTTCATCGTCCTCGACGCCACCGGCAAGATCGTATCGGTCAATCGTGCGGTCGAGGCCATCTTCGGCCACCGTTGCGAGGACATTCGCGGGCTGCCCGTGGATGTCATTGTGAACTGCGACGCGATCAACGCCGCCGCGCCGATCGCGAAGGAGAAGCAGGGCGACGACGCCGACGACGGCCCCGTCGTGGTCGAGGCTCGCAACAAGACCGGCAAGCGGCTGTATCTCGACGTGCAGCGCAACGACTGGTCGACGGAGGCGGGCGACATACGCCACACCCTGATCATTCGCGACGTCACCGCGCAGCGCCTTGCCGTCGAAGCCCTGGAGGCCAATGAGCGGCGCTGGAACCACGCACTGGAAGGCGCCCACATCGGCGTCTTCGACATCAATTTCCGCGAGGGACGTTCCTTCGTCTCCGATACCTGGAAACAGATGCTGGGCTTTTCGCCGGCCGATGATATCGAACCCCGCGCCGAATGGCTGGCACGCATCCATCTCGACGATCAGCCTGCCTTGCAGGCATTCGAAGAACGCTACGCCGATCCGTCAACCGACCGGTCGCAAGCCGAATATCGGATCCGCCGCAAGGACGGTGTCTGGATCTGGCTGCGTTCGGATGCCATCGTCATCGAGCGCGATGACGCGGGGATTCCGACCCGCATCATCGGGACCCAGAGCGAGATCACCGAGCTGAAATCCGCCGAGGCGGCCCTGCGCTCCAGCGAGGAGCGGTTCCGGCTGGCCCTCAGGGATGCGCCGGTCGGCATGGCGATGCTCGATCTCGCCGGCGATTGGATCAAGGTCAACCAGGCGCTCTGCGCGTTCCTCGGTTACCGCGAAGAGGAGCTCCTGGAGCGCGATCTGGCCTCGGTCACGCATCCCGACGATCGCGATATCGACCGCGGCCAGATGGCGCAGATGATCGTCCAGACCCTGCCGACCTATCAGGTCGAGAAACGCTTGCTGCACAAGGACGGAAGGCCGCTGTGGTGCCTGTTCAGCGTCTCGCTGGTCCACGATCACAATGGTCATGCCTATCTCGTCACGCACGTCCAGGACATCAATGACCGCAAAGAGATGGACCGCCTGAAGAACGAGTTCGTCGCAACGGTCAGCCACGAGCTGCGCACTCCGCTGACCTCGATCCGCGGGTCGCTGGGGTTGATCCAGGGGGTGATGGCAAAGGATGTTCCGCCGGCCGCATCGCGCCTTCTGACCATCGCCGTGGCCAATTGCGAGCGGCTTGTCACGCTGATCAACGATATCCTCGATCTGGAAAAGATCACCGCAGGCATGATGACGTTCGATACGAGCCTCATCGATCCGAAAGACGCGGTCATTCAGGCGATCGAAGCCAACCAGCCTTACTTCGAACGGTTCGGGGTCACGGCACGACTGGTTGCGACGAGCGGTACGCAGGATCGGATTGCCGTCGATTCTACGCGATTCCAGCAGGTTCTGGCCAACCTCCTCTCCAATGCCGCCAAGTTCTCGCCCCAGGGCGGGGTTGTCGATGTGGCGATCTCCGCGGCAGACGGAGTGGTGCTGATCTCGGTATCCGATCAGGGAGCCGGTATCCCGGCCGAATTCAACTCGCGCATTTTCGGCAGGTTCACCCAGGCCGATTCCTCGGCGACCCGGGAAAAAGGCGGAACCGGCCTCGGCCTGCACATCTCAAAGCAGATCGTCGAACGCATGGGCGGCACCATCGACTTCGCCAATGTTGCCGGGGCGGGGGCGCGCTTCTGGATCGAACTGCCGTGCAAAGCCGTTGAAGCCGACCTCCTGCCGTCGACGTCGGCGCAGGCCGATCAAGCCGTCGACCGGCATCGGACACTGCCGCTGGGGCTGCACCTGGAAGACGACGAGGATTTTGTCGAGATCCTGTCCGCCATGCTGCGCGGCAGGGTCGAACTGGCCAGTGCCGGTAGCCTTGCCGAAGCGCGGCAGGCGCTGGCCGAGCGCCATTTCGACTTCGCGATCCTCGATCTGGCTTTGCCCGATGGCGACGGCCTGCGCTTTCTCGACGAGCTTCCCCAGCCTGATGGTGGGCATATGCCGACGCTCGTCCTGTCCGCTGCCGACGTGACCATCGACGACGATCGGATCGACGCGGTGCTGGTCAAGTCCCGGGTCACCGAGAAACGGATCGTCGGGGCAATCCTGGCGCTCGCCGAACAGCGGCGCGTGGCATACACCGCGACGAAGCTGAGCGCCTAGAGCACTGCCTCTGATCAGTGGATCGGATGGCGATGCACGGACCCGACATGCGATCCGATGCCTCCCCGGACGAAAGCGGATAATGACCGGTCGCATTTGACCACCGGGCTGGTCGTCATCGATGGCGCGTGAGACCGCCAGTCAACTGGCGTCCCGCCGGGAATGCCTGCGTGCATGGCCGGGCGTTCGACAGTGAGCCAAGCCGATGCCAGCGTGCACAACCTGCCGTCCCCGCGCTGATCCTATCGAGACAACGCGCAACGAGCGCACGGTCCGGTCGCCTCAGTTCTCGTTGATGGAGGTGCTCTGCTTTGCCGTCTTCGGCAGATAGCTGCGCACGAGGCGCGCAACATCGAGTTCGGACGCGCGGGTCTTGGTCAGGCTCGCATTGACCCGTCGCGGCAGGTCGGGATCGCTCTCGTCGGCGGAGAAGACGATTACCGCGACCTCCGGCGGCAGATACGGCAGCAGGTCGAGGCCGGACCCGTCCGGTAGACCAAGATCGAGGATGACGAGATCGAAGGGCTGCCGCGCGAGCAGTTCGCGCGCATCCGTCACGGTACGCGCCGAGGTCACGCAGACGTCCGTTCCCAGGCCACCAGCCAGGACCTCGGCCACGTCCTCGTTGTCCTCGACATGCAGGATGCGGGGCCGGCTTTCGGCAGAGCCGATCACCACGCGATCGAGTGCGGTCCGCAGCTTCTCGGTGTCGATCGGTTTGGCCAGCCAGTCGATGATGCCGACGGCCGAGCCGTTCAGCGCGACGCGCGTTTCATCCGCCACGGCGGAGATGACGATCACCGGCAGTTCGGCATTGCGAGGCGATCTGCGAATTTCGAGGAACAGTTCGACCCCACTGTCGCCAGCCAGCCGGATGTCGAGTGTCATAGCCACGTATTCATAAGCCGACAGCAGCGTTCGCGCGGTCTTCAGGCCGGGCGCGATGTCGCTCGCAAACCCCTGTGCATCGAGATGCGCCGCGATGATATCCGCGATGTCGGGCTCGTCCTCGCAGATCAGAACCCGCGGCCGGTGATCGATGATTCCGGTCGCATCGCTTCGCTTGGTGACGAGTTCGAGCAGGTCGACATAGAATATGGAGCCCGCGTCGCCGGTCTCAAAACCGATCTTCCCGCCCAGTTTCTCCACGATCGTCTTGGCAATACTGAGGCCGAGCCCGGTGCCGCCCTTCTGGCGGTTGTCGGTTGCATCGGCCTGTTCGAACTTCCCGAAGATGCGCTTGCGGAAGGCTTCCGGGATGCCCTGACCTTCATCGGATACTGCGATCCGCAGCCAGTCGTTGTCACGACGTTCGGTCGATACGGTCACGGTGCCGCCGACCGGAGAGAACTTGATTGCATTGGAGAGGAAGTTGGCGAACACCTGATGCAGGCGGTTGGGGTCAGTCTGCGCCTCGGCCCCGGGGGCCGCTTCAACGAGACGGATGCTGACCCGCCGCTCGGGCATGTAGTTCGCACTCGCCGTAATCGCCTGTTCGAGGAGAGGGCGCAGTGCCGTACGCTGCATGTCGAACGGCATCTTCCCCGATTCGAGCTTCTCCAGATCGAGAATGTCGTTGATCAGCAGCACCAGCCGTTCGCTGTTGTTGTGGGCAATCTCGACCATGTGCGCAGCCTTGGGCGGCAATTCGCCGGTGACGCCCGCCGTGATCAAGCCGAGCGAGCCGCGGATCGAGGTGAGCGGTGTTCGCAACTCGTGGCTGATCGTGGCGATGAACTCGTTCTTCACCGCAGCACTGCGCTTCTGCTCGGTGACGTCGCGATTATAGGTGACGATGCCGACGATCCGGCCCGTATGATCGCGGAACGGCGCCTTCAGCGTGTTGAGCCAGCCTTCGGAATCGTCCGGGAACACGGTCATCTGATCGGTCCGGATCGCCTTGCCGCCCTCCAGCATGGCAACCTCGTCCGCCCGGAAACGCGTCGCCAGTTCGGGCGGGTAGAAATCGAAATCGGTCTTGCCGATCAGGTCGGCGGCACCGCGAACCCGCATCATGGTCGCGGTGGCCGGGTTCGCGGCGATGAACCGCCCGTCCACGTCCTTCACGTTGAGACAGTCCGGAAGCTCCCGCACCATGGCGCGGTAGATGGCGTTGGTCGCCGACAGTTCGCGGCGGCGCGCCTGCCATTGCAGGACGACCGCGATGAGCACGGCGCTGATGAAGGTCAGCACCAGGAGCGGCACGCCGGTGCGGGCCAGGAGCGACAGCCGCAGTTCTACCGGGATCGCCAGGAACGCCACCAGCCGCCCGAAGGCCACCGCCAGGCCGAAGACCAGAATGACGTTGATCGTGCGCGGACGCGTGCGGGTCCACCAATGGGCGGCCAGTCCGACGACGATGGTGATGGCGATGTCCGCGACGCCGGCCATGGCGCCCGCGCCACCCAGATGCAGCCGGTAGAGCACCGCGCCGATGCCGGCGACGATGACCGCCGGGACCCCGCCGAAGAAGCCGGCGGCGGCGACCAGCGGCGCGCGCAGGTCGATCACGAAGCCGGCGATCAGCGGCTGCGCCGAGGCCATGGAGACGACGGCGCCGATGCCCAGAATCAGTCCGAGCAGCAGGGACTGGATCTTCGGCGACAGCCGGGTCGTCCATTCGGTGACGAAGTCCCATGCGAGCACGAGAATCGAAACAAGCGCCAGATTGGCGAAGAGGGATTGCCAGAGAGGGGTCATGCTGCTCGCAGTCTGCCGATCCGGGGCGAACGTGATGCGCCCTCGGTCTATCTGGCGCAGCGGTATCACAAGCACGGCGATTTCGGCAAAGACGGTTCACCAATCCCTTCACGCCGACGGGGCAGGACCTGTTGCCGCCCCCGCCTCGTGCGACGCTGCCGGACCGCAGAATGGCTGTGAGCGTTGCCTTTCCGTGACACACCCGACAAGGCGCGGCGCCGCGATATGCAGGTATGAACCTGCCTGTCTTTACATGCAGGGAAAAACCTGCATATCATGGGCCGTCAGCATGGAAATGAGATCGATGGACGATGACAAGGTCTTCAAGGCGCTCGGCGATCCGACCCGCCGAAAGCTGCTGGACCGCCTTTGCGAAGAGAATGGCCAGACCCTCGGGCAGCTCTGCCTGAATCTCGACATGGCCCGCCAGTCGGCCACGCAGCATCTGGGGATCCTGGAGGCGGCCAATCTCGTGAGCACCGTCAAACGCGGGCGGGAGAAGCGGCACTTCATCAATCCGGTGCCGCTGCACGACATCTACGAACGCTGGGTGCGCAAATTCGAAACGCACCGGCTCACCCTGTTGCATGACCTGAAAAGCGAACTCGAAGGAGAACGGAAATGACGGCGGATAAGACCAGTTTTGTCTACGTTACCTACATTGCTTCGACGCCGGAGAAGGTCTTCGAGGCGATCACCCGGCCGGACGTCGCGCGGCTCTACTGGGGCCACGAGAATGTGTCGGACTGGGCTCCGGGCTCGTCCTGGCGGCATGTCCGCGACGATGACGAGCGGCCGGTGGAAATCGTCGGGAAGGTGGTCGAGAGCGCGCCGCCACACCGTCTGGTCATGACCTGGACCGGCGCGTCCCAGGCATCCGACCCGGACAGCTACAGCCGGGTGACATTCCAGATCGAGCCGAACGATCACGGGGTCCGGCTGAGTGTCAGCCACGACGACCTGCAGGCCGGTAGCGGTATGGCCGCCGGGGTCAGCAAGGGTTGGCCGCTCGTCCTGTCCAGCCTGAAATCCTATCTGGAAACCGGCCGGGGCTTCGATCTGTCCGGCAGGGCGAGGGCAGCCTGACGCGGCGCGGAGCGCTGCACTCTTCGAGGAGACAGGAGATGTCCGAAGCCTATACCGGCGGATGCGCCTGTGGCGCGATCCGCTACGAAAAGGCCGGCGTACCGATCGCCGCGCTTCATTGCCAGTGCCGCCAATGCCAGAAGCGCAGCGGCACCGGCCATGCGTCCTACGTGGTTCTTGACCGACGCGACGACCTGATCGTCCAGGGCGAGTTGCAGATTTGGGCCGTCGCCGGTGACAGCGGCAACGTCAAGCACAACGCCTTCTGCCCGACCTGCGGCTCGCCTGTCTTCGTGACGTTCGAAGCGATGCCCGAGGTGATCGCGATCCATGTCGGCAGTCTCGACGACCCGAGCCGCTTCCGTCCGGGCATGGTGACCTATGCGGCACGCGCCCATCGATGGGACCGGGTCGGTCCGGGCCTGAAGAGCTTTGCGGAGATGCCACCCGGCTAGACGGCCCGCTAAGGCCGTGTGAAGCATCGATCGCAAACGAAACGGGCGCGTCCTGCGACGCGCCCGTTTCCCATCATATCGATAGAGGTCCGCGCGTCAGGTGATGCGCTGGATGCTTGCAGCGATCTCGTCGCGGTCGAAGACGCGCTTCCAGTCGTCGCGCATCAGCATCGGCTTGCCGAACTCGATCGCCTTGTTGCAGGCGTCCGAGAACACGCCGTCGACCTCGTCGAAGATCACCGCGCCGAGAATGTTCATGTGGCCGAGCAGGAAGTCGCGGGCGCAATCATGCGGCACGCCCTTCTTGACCACCTCATCCATGGCTTCGCGCATGACCACCAGAAGCGAGGCGCAGACCGTCTCCGACAGGCCCGGCTCCAGATACGCCATCTGCTCGACGGTGACCTGATAGGTGCGCGCCACCGGCGCATAGATGGCACGGGCCACCTTGTCGCCGATCTCGTAATGCTCCTGCGGGCCCTGCATCAGCGCGTTGACGACGCCCTGCTGGGCGGCGATGCCACCGAAATGGTCCTTGCGGCCGGCTTCGGTCTCCTCGTTGTGGAAGATCGGCGGATGGCAGGGATGGGTAACGAAATAGGTGATGTCGGCCCGCTCGGGCAGATGGCCGGCGAACGGGGCCGCGGCGTCGAGCACGACGATGATCGTACCGGGTGCGACCTTCGGGACCACCAGCGACGCGACCTTGCCGATCACCGTGTCCGGCACGGCGAGGATCACCACGTCGGCGCCGTCCAGCCCGGTCTCCTGATCGACGCAATCGACGCCGATTGCATCCTTTAGGCGCTCCTGGCCCTTCGGGTCAACCTCGATATGGCGGACGTCGAAATCCGATTTCGCCAGATTGCGGGAAAGACGGACGCCCATTTTGCCGCCTGCGCCGAACAGCGCCACAGTAGTCATTGCCTACACTCCTCCAAGGTCCGACGGGACCTTTCCTAAACTGGTATGATGAGATAATAATAGGACCGAAATGTCAACGTCCGCAACCGGCCCCCGAGGTAGCTTCATGCCAGAGACAGAGCCCGTCACGCCCTGGGTGACTTGGTACGGTGATGATTTCACCGGATCGGCCGCCGTGATGGAGGCGCTGGCCTTTGCAGGCGTGCCTACCGTCCTGTTCAGCGACGTCCCGGACGCCGAATTGCTCGCCCGTTTCAGCGCCTGTCGGGCGATCGGCATCGCGTCCACCGCACGCAGCCACGGCCCCGACTGGATGGCGGAGCACATGCCGGGGCCGCTTCAGTTCCTGCACGATCTCGGCGCGCCGCTGCTGCACTACAAGGTCTGCTCGACCTTCGACTCCTCGCCGCAGACCGGCAGTATCGGCAAGGCGATCGATCTCGGCCTTGCCATTCGTCCGGCCGACGCGGTGCCGATCCTGACCGCCGCGCCGCAAATGCGCCGCTACCAGGCCTTCGGCCATCTCTTCGCCGGCACCTTCGACGGTGTCTACCGGCTCGACCGACATCCGGTGATGTCGGACCATCCGGTTACGCCGATGCACGAGGCCGATCTCTTGAAGCATCTGGCCGAGCAGACGTTGCTGCCCTCGGCGCTGATCGACCTCGAGGCACTCTGGTCCGGTCCCCAGCCGCGGCTGGAGGCGGTCCTGCGCGACGGCGCGCGGCTGTTGTCGATCGATTCGATGGATCCCGCGAGCGAGACAGCGGCGGGGCGGCTGCTGTGGGAAAACCGCGACCGGCTCGGCTTCGTGGTCGGCAGCCAGGGCATCGAGTTCGCGCTGCTGCGCCACTGGCTGGAGATCGGCCAGATCGCACCGGCAAAACCCGCTGGCAGCGCCGGGCGCGTCGACCGGATCGCCGTGATCTCGGGTTCGGTCTCGCCAATGACCGGTGCGCAACTCACCTGGGCCGGCGCCAACGGTTTTGCACTGCTGCCCTTCGACGCCACGCAGGTCTGCGGTTCCCCGGAGGAACTGGCACGTGAGGAAGACCGGCTCGTCGCGGCGGCGTGCCAGGCGGCCGCACGCGGCGAAAGCCCGCTGGTTCATTCGGCCCTTGGCAATCAGGACAAGGCGGTCGCGGCTTTCCGGACGACGGTTTCGCAGAGCGGTCTGACCATCGAGACCGCGAACCAGCGCATTGGCGAGGCGTTGGGTCGGATTCTCGACCGGACGCTGAGCGAGACCGGCATCCGCCGTGCGGTTATCTCAGGGGGGGACACCTCGGGGCACGGCATGCGGCAGCTCGGCCTCGACGCGCTGGTGGCCTGCGCCCCGACCGTTCCCGGCGCATCGTTGTCCACCGCCTATGGCAAGGGCGCGCATGACGGACTGCAGATTGCGCTGAAGGGCGGCCAGATGGGGTCGGAGGATTTCTTCGGCAGGATCAGGGACGGCGGCGGCCCGCGCGGCTGAACCGCAAGTGCAGGCCCCGTGCGGTCAACGGGGCGGCACCTTGGCGTCGCCGAAGCTGTAGAAGTCGAGCGACCGGTTGAGATGGCCGCGCATCGTCTCCACCGCCTTGTCGGGATCGTGCGCGGCGATCACATCGACGATGCAGTCGTGCTCGGTCAGGGTGATCTCTTCGTTGTTCGACCAGTGCAGCAGCGAGGTATGGTACTGGAACAGCCAGCGCAGCATGGCGACCGAGACGGCCGAGATGATCGGGTTGGCGACGATGTCGGCTATGCGCGTGTGGAACGCCATGTCGACCTCGATGAACGGCACCGGATCGCCGCCGAGGAGCGAACGCTGGCGCTGCACCAGTTCGCGCAGTTCCGCGACATCGGCGTCGGTGGCGTTCTCGGCGGCCACGCGGACGATGCCGAGCTCGAACATGCGCCGCGCCTGTTTCAGATGTTCCAGATTCGACGGCACCGCGTTGAGCAGCAGGCGGGCGATCTCGTCGGTCTGGTCGAGAACCGTGCCGGCGGTGATCTCGTTGACCCGGCTGCGCTCGCCGTGGCTGATGGTGATCAAACCGGCATTGTGCAGCGATTGCAGCGCTTCGCGCACCGCCGGGCGGCCGACGCCGAAACGCTCCATCAAGGCGCGCTCGGAGGGCATGTAATCGCCGGCGCGCAATTCGCGCGACCGGATCATGTGGCGCAATTTGTCCAGCACCTGATCCGAAAGCTTGCGCCGGACGATCTTTTCGCCCTCGTGGCCTGAATCGAGCTGGAACACCGCTTTACCTCTTCGATCTCGTCGTGCCGCCCTGCCGCAGCGTTGCGCCGACGTCGTCTCTTACCTTCCAGCCGAAAGCTGGCAAGTCTTCGAAGGGGTCTGATGTGAGGTTTGCGTCGAACACGGCGCCCGAAAGGGCAAGATGGGCGTGTTGTGTGTCCACTTCGCTCGCCACCACCGGCATCCCGGCGCAAGCCGCCAGCGCCGCGACCGCTTCGGTGAGGGGCAGGCGGCCGCCGTTCGGCGCAAAGAGGCCGCGCGGCCCGTAGAGTTCGGCCGGCGTCCAGACCGAGATCCCCGCCGGGGCCAGCGCGGTGGCGAGCCCCACCGCATAGGCCGCGGCAAACCGCCCGGCATGGCGCGGATCGTCGTCGGCCATGGCGACGCGGCGGCGATCCGGGTTCGGGATGGTGCGGGCGCCATAAGGGTTCTGCCGCATGGCGATGGTCGATGGGCCGATGCGGTAGTCGCGATCGCCGATGATCGCCCGCGCCGAGGCGGTAATGTGAGCGACGGCTTCCAATGTCTCCATCACGGCGCGGTCGCCGGCGTCGTGGACGATCGGGCACAGCGAATGGGCAACGAAGTCGAGCATCGAAACCGGCGGGCGCTTGCGGTTCAGCTCCGGAAAGAAGCTCGCCATGCCCCCGCCCATCAGGGGCACGTCGAAGCGGCGCCGCGCGGCGGCATGGATCGCCTCGAGCGGCGGGCAGGGCGGCCAGGCCGAGCCGGGCGGCGTCGATTGCCGGTCGACCGACGGGCAGACCATGACACTGTCCGGCGCAAAGCCCGCCGCGCGCATGGCGTCGGCATAGCCGCCGAGGATCGGGTCCGGATCGACATCCGCATCGCCGCCGAAATCGGCGATCATTTCCAAGTCGAAACCATGGGAGGGCGCGGCGGCCTGGAGGGCGGCATGGGCGGCGAACTGCCCGGCGACGTCGCCGAGGCTGGCGTCGACGTGGCAGAGCAGGCGCTGCGGCTTGACCGCGTCGAGATCTTCGAGGCTGGAGACGGCCCGCCGGGCATGGTCGGCGGTGACGAGGATGGCCGTCTGCGGGAACGCCGTTCCGGCGGGCGGCGGCGCGGCTGGCTTCGGCGCGGCCTCCGGAACGTGCGACCATGTCAGGCGCACGGCCTGGCGCAGCTCCTCGCCATCGGCGATGTCGTAGGGCCAGGGCAGGGCGATCGGCCGGTTGTAGGTCTTGAAGGAGGCGTCGCCCCACTGGCGCTGGTCCTCCATCTCGAAGGCGTCGCCCTCGAAACGGCAGCGGCATTCCTTGTCGCCGACCCGATGGGTGATGCCGGCCATGTCCATGAAGGGCTGCCACGGCGCGATGCGCTCGGGGAAATGACCTTCCTCGACCTGTCCGTCGGTATGGGTGACGGTGACGGGCGCCCCGGCCTGGCCGGTGATCGGGTGGAGGACCGTAAAGCCGGTGCGGTTGGTTTCAAACCGGCCGCTCGCCTTGCCGACCGCCTCGAAATCCAGCCCGTCCGGCCGGACGCGGATGGTCAGGTCCACATCGAGCCGCCCCGGCGGGTTCGCGAAGGCGAGGGCGCAGCTGAGCAATAGCTCATCGCTCTCGCGGCTCTCGCGCACCGGACCTGCCTCGGGAAACAGCGTGCCCCAGTCCCGGTCGCGGGCGAGGAACGCCACCTGCCGCAGGAGTTCGCGGCCTCCCACGGTGAGGTGGGAGATCGCGCCGTTGCGAAAGGCGAAGGCGACGGGGCCGCGCTCGACGGAACGTGCCGTTTCGAGCGGCTGGTCCGTGCCGTAGAGTTCGACCGGATCGCTCATATGTCGGACAGCCTCACCGTCTCGCCGGTCTCGGCCGAGCGGTAGGCGGCCTGGACCAGCGCCAGGGTCTTCAGATTGTCGGCGCCCGAGGTTTCCGGCTGGGTGCCGGCATTGATGCAGGCGACGAAATGCTGCTGGATGATCCGCACGCTCTCCTGGATGTTGTGCCAGGGACGCTCGGCCCAGGGCAGGACGGGCGGCGACACGTCGGTCACGGTCTCGTCGCCGCCGGTCTGGACGACCAGGCTGTAGCCGGCATCGAGCCGCAGCGTGCCCTCGGTGCCGTCGATCTCCAGCAGCGACTGCGGGAAGGTCTCCGGCGTGCGGCGTGTGGCATAGGAGCAATCGACGACGGAGGTCACGCCGCCTTCGTGGGCGAGCAGCATGGTGGCCACGTCCTCGCCCCTGATCTTCGGATTGACCCGCTTCGTGGTCGCCGCGATGCGCTCGACGTCACCGAACAGCGCCCGCGAGATGTCGAGGATGTGGATGCCCAGATCCTCGATGATGAAGCGCTCGCCCTCGGCCAGATAAGGCTGCCCCGAATAGACGTCGTAGCCCGAACGGAAGGCGACACGGCCGAAGAACGGCGTGCCGATCGCACCGCTGCGCACGGTCTCGATCGCCTTGCGCACGGCCGATTGCCAGCGGAAGTTCTCGTGCACCATCAGCGTGCGGCCGGCGGCCTCGACGGCGGCCACCATGGCGCGGGCGTCGTCCATCGTCTCGGCGAAGGGCTTCTGGCAGATGACGTGGCAGCCGGCGCCGGCCGCCATCTCGACCAGTGGCCGGTGGCTCTGAACGGTCGTCGCGATGTCGACGAAGTCCAGCTCCTCGGCCGCGAACATCGCCGCCGCGTCGGTGTAGGTCCGGGTAATGCCGAAGGTCTCGGCGGTGGCCGCGAGCCGCTCGGGATCGCGGTCGCAGAGCGCCACGATCTCCGCGCCGTCGATGTCGCGCCAGGCATGCAGCTGGTTCTGTGCAAAGAAGCCGCAGCCGATCAATGCGCCTTTCATGGGGTACTCTCCTTACTTGCCGAGGGCCGCCTGGGCCTGCAGGGCGACGCGGCTCTGGACGCGCTGCTGGGCCTGGTCGATGACCACGGCGGCGATGATGACGAGACCCTTGATCACGGTCTGCCAGAAGGCCGAGACGCCCATCATCACGAGGCCGTCCGACAGGACGCCGATGACGAAGGCGCCGATGATGGTGCCGCCAATCTTGCCGCGACCGCCCGACATGGACGTGCCGCCCAGAACCGCCGCGGCGATGGCGTTGAGCTCGAAGGTGTCACCGGTTGCCGGATGGGCGGCGACGAGCTGCGAGGCGATGATGATGCCCACCAGTGCGGCGCAGAAGCCCGAGAACATGTAGACGAAATACTTGACCCGGTTGACCTTCACGCCGGACAGGGCCGCGGCCTTCTCGTTGCCGCCGACTGCATAGATGTAGCGGCCCAGCGGCGTGCGCTTGGCGATGTAGGCGGCGACACAACCGACCACGATCAGCATCCAGATGGAGATCGGAATGCCGAGGAAGTCGCCGGCGCCGATCATCCGGAAGGTGTCCGAGCCGTATTCGGCGCTGCCGTTAAGGTTGGGGAAGGTCCGCCCGTCCGAGGACAGCATGGCGGCGCCGCGGGCGACATAGAGCGTGCCCAGCGTCGCGATGAAGGGCGCAACGTTGAGCTTGGTTATGAGGAAGCCGTTGATCGCCCCGACGGCCACGCCGACGACGATGACCAGGAGGCAGATCTCGATCGTGTTGAACTGGATCGACCAGCCGAGCCCCAGGTCGATGCCGTTGAGGATCAGCCAGCCGGCGACCATGCCGCACAGGCCGACGATCGAGCCGACCGACAGATCGATGCCGCCGGAGACGATGACGAAGGTCATGCCGATGGCGAGGAAGGCGTTGAGCGCGACGTGCTTCGACATGATGACCATGTTCGCCGTCGACAGGAAGTTCGGCGCGGCGAAGGCGAAGAAGACGAAGACGAGGATCAGCGCGATGAAGGTGCGCGCCTTCAGGATGACGAGCAGCATCGAGGTGCTGTCCATCTCCCGGCGGGGAACGGCGGTGGCGGTCTGGGCGGTCATCACGAGGCCTCCTTGAAGGCGGAACTGGGTGCGTGGTCGGGGGCGTGCCCCATTGCCGAAGCCTCGACGAGCGCCGTCTCGGTCGCCTCGTCCTTGCTGAACTCGCCGGTCACCCGGCCGTTCGACATCACCAGGATCCGGTCGGACAGCGACATCACTTCTTCGAGGTCCGAGGTGACGAAGACGATGCCGAGGCCGTCGGCGGCCAGCTTGCGCATGACCCGGAACACCTCGGCCTTGGCGCCGATGTCGATGCCGCGGGACGGCTCGTCCATGAGCAGGATCTTCGGGTCGGTCATCAGCGCCTTGGAGATGACGACCTTCTGCTGGTTGCCGCCCGACAGCGAGGAGACCTCATGCTCGGGCGAGGCGATCTTGATGGTCATGCGGCGGATGAAGTCGGCGACGGTCTCGGCCTCGCGCTTCAGCGACATGTGGATGCCGCGGGTAAAGGCGCCGAGGCTGGAGAGCGTCATGTTCTCGCGGATCGACAGGATCTGCACGAGCCCGTCCTGCTTGCGGTCCTCGGGAATGAGGGCGAGGCCGCGGGCGATCCGGTCGGAGACGCCGCGCTTGGCCAGATGCTCGCCGCGCATGAAGAAGGAGCCGGCATAGTCGCGCTGCTGCCCGATGATGCATTCGAGCAGTTCCGAGCGCCCGGCACCCATCAGGCCGTAGACACCGAGGATCTCGCCCTCGCGCAGCGAGAAGGAGACGTCGTCGACGGCCAGTCCGCCGCTCTTGTTGGGGAGCGAAATATGCTCGGCCCGGAAGATCTCGTCGCCGTAATCGTGCTCGACCTCCTTGGCGAAATCCTTCGAGGCCTCGCCGATCATGTTGCGCACGATCCAGGGCACGTCGACGCCGTCCATCGAGCGGGCGCCGGTGATGGCGCCGTCGCGCAGGACGGTGATGTAGTCACCGACCCGGATCAGCTCTTCCAGCCGGTGCGAGATGTAGACGATGCCGACGCCGTTGGCCTTCAGGTCGGCGATGACCCGGAACAGGATCTCGACCTCGGAGGCCGACAGCGCCGAGGTCGGCTCGTCGAGGATCAGGATGCGGGCGTCCTGCGCCAGGCTCTTGGCGATCTCGACGATCTGCTGCTGGCCGACCTTGAGGTCGCCGACCAGCGTGTCGGGGTCGATGTCGTGCTCCAGCCGGCGCAAGAGGCGACGGGTTTCCTCGCGCTGCGCGGCCATGTCGATGTCGACGCCGGCCCGGGTCTTCTCGCGCGCGATGAAGATGTTGTCGCTGACCGACAGGTTGGGGAAGAGGTTGAGCTCCTGGAAGACGATGCCGATGCCGTGGCGGGCGGCCTCGTCGGTCGAGCGGAACACCCGTTCCTCGCCATCCATCAGGATGGTGCCCTGGGTCAGCTGCTCGACGCCGGCGATGACCTTCATCATCGTCGACTTGCCGGCGCCGTTCTCGCCGACCAGCACGTTCACGGCGCCCATATGGAGGTCGAAATCGACGTCCTTGAGGGCGACCGTGCCCGGATAAACCTTCAGGCCGTTGCGGATCGACAGGCCGATCGGATGGGCAGCGTCGGCCATCTCACTCTCCGATCTGGAGCTGCGTGGGGACCAGCTCGACCGATTGCGCGTCGCCCTTCAGCGCGATGACGCCCTCGAAGCGGGCTGTCTGGCCGACCACGTCGCCCTCGGGAAGCGTCAGCCGCGAATGGGCGACGGCGTTCAGCGCATTGGCCAGCTTGGCGAATTCGATCTGGTCGCGGAAATCGGTGAAGACGATGAACGGCATGGCGTCGCGCAGCGCGGTGCCGCGGATGATCGGGCCGAGCTGGACCGTGACGTCGCCCTTGCCGTCGCCATCCGTATCGACCTGCAGCTTGGCCGCACGGCTCTTCAGCTTGGCTTCGACGATCTTGCCCTCGCCGGACACGGCGAAGTTCCACGGGCTGGTCTCGCCGTCGCGGGGAAAGCCGTATTGCTCGCCGGCGGCGTCGGGATCACTGCCGATGGCGGCACGCAGATCGGTCAGCGGCACCACGTGACTGGCGATCTCCGGCATGACCTTCGGTTCCCATGCCTCTTCGGCATAGGCCGCCATGCGGGTCTCGTCGGTCGCGGCGACCGCGGCGCCTTCGCCGGCGGTCTTCTCGGAGTCCCAGACGATGGTGAAACCGCAGAGGCAGACGACCGAGGCGGCGAGAATGGTGGTGCGGATAGTTCTGTTGCGCATGGCAGGCCTGCCCCTGAACGGTGATGTGCCTGGCACGATGGCCAGGCACGAGCGTGTCTTGGGAGACGAGTAGCGTCAGTCGGCGAGCGCGAAGGTCTCGAGCTTGTCGGCGTTGCTCTCGTCGATCAGCACGCAGTCCATGAGCTGCTTCTCCGGCTGGCCGGTGGAGCCCGTGGTCAGGTACTGGTCGGCCTGCTCGACGGCGAGCTGAGCCTGACGATAGGCCGGCTGCAGCACGGTGGCCTTGATGCCGCCCTTCTTGATCGAGTCGCGCACGTCGTTGGAGCCGTCGAAGCCGACGAGGATGACGTCGGTGCGGCCCGCCGCTTCCAGCGCCGCCCAGGCGCCCATCGCCATGGTGTCGTTGCCGGAGATGACGCCCTGGATGTCGGGATTGGCCTGGAGAATGGTCTCCATCTTCTCGTAGGCTTCGGTCTGCGACCAGTTGGCGGACTGCTGGGCCACCATGTTCATGTCCGGATACTGGTCGATGATGTCGTGGTAGCCCGAGGACCGGATGCCGGCATTGGTGTCGGCTTCGCGGCCGAGCAGCTCGACGTAATTGCCTGCCTCGCCCATCAGCTCGACGAACTTCTCCGCTCCGAGCTGCGCGCCTTGGTAGTTGTTGGAGACGATCTGGCTGACGGCGATGCCGCTTTCCTTGATCTCGCGGTCGATCAGGAAGGAGGGGATGCCGGCTTCCTTGGCGCGGCGCACGGGCGCGACGGAGGCGTCGGCGCCGGCATTGTCGAGAATGATCGCCTTGGCGCCGCGGGCGATCGCCGTGTCGTACATTTCCGACTGCTTGTTCGGGTCGTCGTCATGGACGAGGACGAGGGTCTCGTAACCGAGTTCCTGGGCGCGCTTTTCGGCGCCGACGGCCTCGGCCTTGAAGAACGGGTTGTCATGGCTCGGCGTGATGATCGCAATCAGGCCCTTGTCCTGGGCGAATGCCGGCATCGCGATCAGACTGGCAGCGCCAGCCAGCGCGGAAATGAGAATACGACGGTTCAACAGCATGAAAGGCTCCTCCCGATCATTTGTGGCACCCGGTGCGGATGTCCTGCTCCCTAGATCGGCCCGAAGCTTGAGAGATCGTCATTACTATGTCAACAGGTATGATGAGTATTTGAGATGGCGTGCGACAAGAAGGATAACGCGATGGCGGACGACATGATCAGGGTGACCTATCGCATCGAATGCGCCGGTGACGTGGAGGCGATGGCGGCCAAGATCGCGTCCGACCAGTCGACAGGCACCTTCACCGAATTGCCGTCCGAGACGGACGCGGTCCGCGCGCGTTGCGCCGCTCGCGTCGAGCGTATCACGAAGCTCGAGCCCCTGGCCGTGCCATCGATCCCCGATCCGGCAGGGCAGGGCCCGTATCACCGTGCCGATGTCATCATCGCCTATCCGCTCGAGGCGGTCGGCACCGACGTGGCTGCGCTGATGACCATCGCCATCGGCGGCGTCTTTGCGGTCAAGGGCGTCACCGGCATTCGAGTGATGGACATCGACCTGCCGCAGGCCTGGACCTGCCATCCCGGGCCGCAGTTCGGCATCGCCGGCTCGCGGCGCCTGATGGGCGTGGAGGCGGGGCCGATGATCGCCTCGATCATCAAGCCGTCGCTGGGGCTTCTGCCGGACGAGACCGCAACGGTCGTCGCCGATCTCTGCGCCGCCGGCGTTGACTTCATCAAGGACGACGAAAAGCTGATGAGCCCGGCCTATTCGCCGCTCGAGCAGCGCATCGCGGCCATCATGCCGGTGATCCGCGATCACGAGCAGAAGACCGGCAAGCGGGTGATGTACGCCTTCGGCATTTCGTCGGCCGATCCCGACACGATGATGCGCAACCACGATCTCGTGGTGGAGGCCGGTGGCAACGCCGCCGTCGTCAACATCAACTCCATCGGCTATGGCGGCATGAGCTTCCTGCGCAAGCGCTCGGCGCTTTGCCTGCACGCCCATCGCAACGGCTGGGACATCCTCACCCGGCATCCCGGCCTGGGCCTCGAATTCAGGGCCTATCAGAAGATCTGGCGGCTGCTCGGCGTCGACCAGTTCCAGATCAACGGCATCCAGGCGAAATACTGGGAGCCGGACGAGAGCTTCGTGCGCTCCTTCGAAGACTGCATGACCCCGATCTTCTCCGAGGCCGACCGGCCGCTGCCCGTCGTCTGCTCGGGCCAGTGGGGCGGGCAGGCGGTCGAGACCTATGAGCGCACCGGCCGCACGCTCGATCTGATGTATCTCGGTGGCGGCGGCATCCATGGCCATCCGATGGGGCCGGCCGCTGGCGTGCGCGCCATCCGCCAGGCCTGGGACGCAGCGGCCGAGGGCCTGTCGCTGGCCGAAAAGGCGCGGGACCATCCCGAACTGGCCGCTTCGCTGGCCAAATGGGGCTGAGCGGCCCGTATCCGCGCTGACATGCGGAGGAGGCAGGGCCGGGCACCAGGCTCCCGGCCCTGTTTCGTGAGGTCCTAGCGCTCGACGGCGGGGGCGTTCTCGCCGAGGTCCCAGTAGATGCCGGCCATCATCGCGAGGCCCTCGCGCACGATGCCGGTGGGCACATGCTCGTTGGGCGCATGCTGGGAGCAGCCCGGATAGGAATGCGGCACCCAGATGGTGCGCATGCCGAGGACTTCGGAGAAGGCGTCGTTGGGCAGCGAGCCGCCGAGATTGGGCAGGATCGCCGGCCTGGCGCCGGTCGTCTTCGCGATGGAATCCACAGCCCACTCCACCCAGGCGTCGTCGGGATCAAGGCGCGTCGCCTTGAAGATGCCATCGCTGGTCAGGCCGATCTGCACCATGCCGAGGCCCTGCCGGTCGAGATGGCGGCGGATCGCCGGCATCACCGCCTGCGGATCGATGCCGACGACGTAGCGCAGCTGCATCCGGGCCCAGGCCCGCGGCGGGATGGCATTGACCGGCGTCTTCGGATTGCCGGCCTCGAAGGCCAGGACTTCCAGCGCGCACCAGCCGAAGACCCGCTCCGAGGGCGTCAGGCCGGGCTCGCCCCAGTCCCGCTCGACGATCTTGCCTTCCTCGCCGGCGGTGATGTCGCAATCGGCCAGCACCCGGCGCACCGCGTCGGGTACATGGGTCGGCACCATCTCAGGAATACGGATCTGGCCGGTCGGCCCCACCAGGCTGGCAATGGCGTGGGAAAGCTGCACCGCCGGGTTGGAGAGGAGACCGCCCCAATTGCCGGAATGCCGGCCGCCCTCGCGGGCGTCGATCCAGATGTCGAAGTTCACGCCGCCGCGCGAGCCGAGAAAGACGGTCGGCCGGTCGGCCGACAGGCGCGGGCCGTCGGACGCGATCAGCACGTCGGCCTTCAGCCGGTCGCGATATGTGTCGCAGACCGCATGCAGGCCGGGCGAGCCGACCTCCTCGCCCATCTCGATCAGATATTTGGCGTTGAAACCGAGGCGGCCGCGGGTTTCCAGCACCGCTTCCAGCGCGGCGAGATTGATGCCGTGCTGGCCCTTGTTGTCGACGACGCCGCGGCCGTACCAGCGATCGCCGCGATCGGTCACCGACCAGGGCGACAGCCCGTCTTCCCATTCGGCATCGAGACCGCGGATGACATCGCCATGGCCGTAGCCGAAGACAGTCGGCAGGGCCGGGTCTTCCATCCGTTCGGCGATCAGGAACGGCCCCGGCGCGCTGTCGTCGGTGACGATCTCGGTGGTGAAGCCGAGCTTCTCCAGCGCCGGGGTCATCTCGTCTTCGAGATAGCGCAGCAGTTCCGCCCGCCGGTCGGGGTTCTGGCTTTCGGTCGGCATCGCCACGCGGCGTGCAAGCTCCGCGCGGAAACGACCGGAATCGAACGATTCCTGGGCAAGGGCGATGGCGGCGTCACGACTCACGGGCAGTTCTCCTCCTCGACTTCGCGCGAAGCCTCGCCACCGGGCGCTCCCGCGTCAAATGCCAAAAACACAAGTGAGCTTGCGCCCCGCGCATGAAAGTCAGCCTGGCTTATCTTCGGATTCGAGCCATTGCTGGTTGGCCAGCGCCGCTTCCGCGATCGCCGCGGACCGCACGAGCGAGGTCAGCCGGTTGATCGTCGGCGTGCGCGCCTGCCATTTCGGGAGGATGAACACGTAGTGCAGCTCGATTGCCGGCTCGAACGGGCGGATCACCATGCCCGGCCGCAGGCTGGAGCGGGCGACGAAGCCGTCGGCGACCGCGATGCCGACGCCGAGACCGGCGAGTTCGCAGGCGACGATGCCGTTCGGCGTTTCCAGCCGGATCGTCGGCGTGGCGTCGATCTTGCGGAATGCGGCATCCAGGGAGTGCCGCATGACCGTGCGCGGCGCGTTGGCGATGAGGGGCAGCCCGAGCAGATCCCGAACGTGGATCCGGGGGCGCCCGGCCAGCGGATGATCGTGGCGCATGACGGCGACGGCGCGGATCGAGGCGATCGGCTCGATGTCGATGGCGTCGTTGTCCATCGGCAGGACGGTGATGCCGAGATCGAACTGTTCACGGCCGAGCCATTTCTCGATGTCGAGACGCGAGCGCGAATCGATGGCGGCCGTGAAGCCGGGGTCCTCTGCCGTCATCGTGGCGATGGCATCGCCCAGAAGCGCGCCGGTGATGTTCGGGGCGGTCAGGATGCGCACATGCCGGCGCTGGCGCGCCTTGACCCGCTGCGCCGCATGCATGGCGTCGTCGAGGCTGTAGAGAGCATGCTCCACATGGCTGTAGAATTCGCGGGCCTCGGTGGTTGGCACCAGCCGGCGCTTCGTGCGAGTGAACAGCGCGAAGCCGACCTCGTCCTCCAGCGCGGCCAGAAGCCGGCTGACCTGCGGCTGCGTGCGGTGCAGACGTTCGGCGGCACCGTTCAGCGAGCCGCCCTCCATGAAGGCGCGCAAGGCTTCCAGACCCTTCAGATTCACCAGTTCACTCCATTCGCTTTGCGCATGAGATCTTGCGAAGATCGAAATTGACGCATGGCACAGGCCCCGTACGCTGACCACCCTGAGAGGCGCGTACGGAGTTCCGATGTCTGATAGCGATACGAAAGGTGACGCCTGGCGAAAGCCGCCGTCGCGCTATCGGGACGGGCGCCCCGCGCAGTTCGCACTGCCGTCCAGGCCCGCCTCCTGTTATATCGAGATGCGCGATGGCTGCCGGATCGCCGCCGACATCTATCTGCCGGAAGGGCCCGGGCGGCCGGACCGAATTCCCACCATCCTGATCCTGACCCCCTATTACCGCCGGTTCGCGCTGCGCGACGGGGCCTCCGCCGACACCGAGCCCAGCCCCAACGCGGCACGCTACCGCGACGCCTTCGTGCCGCGCGGCTATGCGGTCGTGGTGGTCGATGTGCGCGGCACCGGCGCCAGCTTCGGCACCCGCGACAGTTTCCGCTCCCCCGCAGAGCGCGAGGATTTCCGCGAGATCGCCGACTGGATCGTCGCGCAGTCCTGGTCGGACGGCACCATCGGCTCGACCGGGATTTCCTATCTCGGCGCTGCCGCCTGTTTCCTCGCCAGTACCGGCCATCCGGCGGTGAAGGCGATCGCGCCGCTCTTCGCGGTCTGGAACACCTGGGTCGATCATCTCTATCCGGGTGGCGTGCTCTTGAACAAACTGGCGGCGAGCTACGACGACATCATGGTCGGGCTCGACCATGACCGCCGCGACGTGCTGGCGAACCAGCCCTATTTCGACAATCCGGACTTCGCCGGGCCGCAGCCGGTGGACGAGGACGGCGACGGCACGCTTTGCCGCGAAGCGGTACGCGCGCATCTCGGCAATTTCCACATGCCGGACTTCATCGGCGAGTTTCCCTTCGCCGACGACCGGCTGCCCTACGATCCGTCCTTCGGGGCGTACTCCTTCAGCCCCTACCATTACGCCGCCGACATCGCGCCGGACGTGGCGATCTACTCGATTTCGGGCTGGATGGACGGGGCCGGCTTCGCCAATGGCGCCATCGCCCGCTACCGTTCGCTCCCCAACCGCAGGAAGCATCTGCTACTGGGTCCGTGGGACCACGGCGCCCGCACCAATGTGTCGCCCTGGCGCGACCACACCGCCCCGGACTTCGACGTCCTGGCCGAAGTGCTCCGGTTCTTCGACGAATATCTGATGGGCCTCGACACCGGGCTGAAGGATGAGGCGCCGATCCACTATTTCTCCATGCATGAGGATGTCTGGCAGGCCGCCGATGCATGGCCGCCGCATGAGCAGCGGCAGGTCCTGCATCTCGACGATGGCGGTCGCCTGGCGTCTGCAAGGGGCGCGGCCGGCGAGGACGCCTACCAGGTGGACTATACCGTCGGTACCGGCACCGACACGCGCCACGAACGCCTCGCCGCCCTCAACACCACCGACTATTACGCCGACTGGCAGGGCCGCGACGCGGCGATGCAGTCCTATACCAGCGCGCGGCTCGAAGCCGCCGCGCGCATGTCCGGCCATCCGGTGGTCGACCTGTCCATCGCCTCCAGCGAGGGCGATGCGGTGATCCACGTCTATCTGTCGGAGGTCGAGGCTGACGGCACCGTTCGCTACGTCACCGAGGGCGTGCTGCGGGCCCTGCACCGGCACGAGATGCCGGCGCCGGCCGATCAGGACTGGTCGTGGCCCTATCGCGACTTCAGCAGGGCCAGCGCCGCCCCGATGGTGCCCGGCAAACCGGCGCGGATGCGCTTTGCGCTGCTGCCGACGTCGTGGACGTTCGGCGCCGGAAGCCGCATCCGCCTTTCGATCGCCGGTGCGGACTGCGATCACTACGTGCAGCTGCCGCACGGGCGACCGCCCCTTTTGACGATCGTTCGAGGCGGAGCCGGTGGATCGCTGGTCGAACTGCCGATGACGGCGAGCGAGCCACAATAAGGAAACCAGGAGAGGGAAGCACGATGAAGACGCTGAGGAATACCCTGATGGCCGCCTGCGCGTTGACGCTCGCGGCCTCGCCGGCCTTGGCCGGCAAGGACAACGACACCTTCGTCTGGGCGACATCCACCGAAATGGATACGCCAGACCTCTATTACGGCAACCAGCGCGAGGCGCTGATCACCGCCTACGCCCAGTGCGACAGCCTGATCCACCGCGATCCGCAGACCAACGAGTACCAGCCGCTGCTGGCGACGAGCTGGGAATGGGTCGACGACAAGACGCTGGAGATGGACCTGCGCGAGGGCGTCAAGTTCCACGACGGCACCGATTTCGACGCCCAGGACGTGGCCGACACGCTGAACCATGTCGCGGCGCCCGACAGCGACATGAAGATCCGCGTGATCGTCGACTGGATCGACAATGTCGAGGTGGTGGACGACCACAAGGTCCGCATCCACGCCAAGGCGCCGACGCCGGCGGCCTTCGAATATCTGTCGGGTACCTCGCCGATCTTTCCGGCCGGCCATTATGACAGCGCGCCGGAAGTGCCGGGTGCCGACGGCACGACGCGCCGCGACTGGGGTGCCGTCATCCCGGTCTGCACAGGTCCCTACAAGCTGACCGACTACAAGGCCGGCGAGTCGTTGACCCTGGAACTCAACCCGGATTATTTCGAGGGCAGCCCGAAGGGCAAGCCGTCCATCGGCAAGATCATCTACCGGACCATCAAGGACCCGGAGACCCAGATCGCCGAGGTCGTCACCGGCGGCGTCGACTGGATCTGGGGCGTGCCGCCCGAGAATGCCGGCATGCTCAACGACATGGACAATCTGACCGTCGTCTCGGCGCCGACCATGCGCATGTCGTTCCTGGCGCTGGACGCCGCCGGCCGCACCGGCGAGACGCCGATGACGGACGTGCGCGTGCGTCAGGCCATCGCCCATGCCATCGACCGTGAGGCGATCACCGAGAACCTCGTCGGCGAAGGCTCGACGGTGCAGAAATCCATGTGCGTGTCGGTGCAGTTCGGCTGCGAAACCGATGTCACCCAGTACCCCTACGATCCGGAGAAGGCCAAGGCGCTTCTGGCCGAGGCGGGCTACCCCGATGGCTTCGAGGTTCCATTCCACGCCTATCGCGACCGGCCCTATTCGGAAGCGGTGCTGAACTACCTGCGCGCCGTCGGCATCAAGGGTGACCTGCAGTTCCTCCAGTGGCGGGCCCTGCGTCCGCTGATCGTCGGCGACGAGACCCAGATCGCGCATCTGACCTTCGGCTCCAATGGCATGCTCGATGCCTCGGCTTCGACGGGCTACTACTTCCAGTTCGGTCCGGACGACTACGCCCGCGACGAGGAAGTACGGGACTGGCTGACGGAAGCCGAGACGACCACGGATACCGAGGCTCGCAAGGCGCTCTACTCCAAGGCGCTCAAGAAGATCGCGGATGAAGCCTATTACATCCCGCTCTTCGTCTATGGCCGGACCTATGCCTTCAACAAGGATCTGGACTATCCGGTGACCCCCGACGAGATGGCGCATTTCTATCTCGCCAAGTGGAAATAAACAGCGTCCGCCGGGGAGCTTCAGGCTCCCCGGCCACCGACCCGAGGCTCAATGCTCTTCTTCATTCTCAAACGCCTGCTGGTGACGTTTCTCGTGGTGGCGGTCACCTCGGTGATCGCCTTCCTGCTCGTCCACATGTCCGGCGATCCCGCGGCGGCGATGGCCGGCGAGGGGGCTTCGGCCAGCGACATCGCGGCCGTGCGTGAACTCTTCGGCTTCGACCGCCCGCTGATCCTGCAGTATCTCGACTGGATCGGCCGCCTCCTGCAGGGCGATTTCGGTCGTTCCTATTACCTGCGCATGGACGTGGTGGATGTCCTGGCCGAGCACGTGCCGGTCACCGCGACTTTGGGCGTCCTGGCGCTGACCTTCGCGCTGGCGCTTTCCATTCCGCTCGGCGTTCTGGCGGCGCTGCGTCCCAATACGGTGATCGACCGCATCTCGCTGTGGCTGGCGGTCGCCGGCCAGGCGCTGCCGTCCTTCCTCTTCGCGCTCGGCCTGATGTATCTCTTCGGCGTCTATCTGCGCTGGCTGCCGATCTCCGGCGATTCCACCTGGGCGCATTTCATCATGCCCTCGGTCGCGCTCGGCTATTACGCCACGCCGGCGATCATGCGCCTGACCCGCTCCGGCATGCTCGACGTGATGCAGGCCGACCATGTGCGCACGGCCCGTGCCTATGGCCTGACGCCCTGGCGGGTCGTGGTGCGCCATGGCCTGCGCCACGCCATCGTGCCGGTGGTCTCGCTCGCCGCGGTCCAGCTCGGCTTCATGCTGGGCGGCTCGATCGTCATCGAGACGATCTTCTCCCTCAAGGGCATTGGCCACCTCGCCTGGGAGTCCATCCAGCGCGCCGACATCGAGGTGATCCAGGCGATCCTGCTCCTGATCGCCGTTGCCTACGCGATCCTGACCCTCGTCGCCGACCTCCTCAACGCGGCCCTCGATCCGCGGATCCGCATCTCGTGAGTTCCATGCCCCCAGTCACCCATGCTCCCCCTCTCCAGATCGCGGTCTCGCCGACCCGCGTGGCCGTCGGCCGCGCCCTTCGGCATGGCAGCTTCTGGGTCGGCGGGCTGATCATCCTCGTCATCCTCCTGGCCGCCATCTTCGCGCCGTGGCTGACGCCCTACGATCCGTCGATCCAGGATCTCGGCCAGCGCTTCGTCGCGCCGGTCTGGGCCGAGGACGGCAGCTGGGCCCATCCGCTGGGCACCGATGGGCTCGGCCGCGACTACCTCACGCGGCTTTTGTTCGGCGCCCGCATCTCGCTGATGATCGGCTTCCTGACCATTCTCATCTCCGGCACCATCGGCACCGCCATGGGCGTTGCCGCCGGTTACTGGGGTGGTTGGGTCGATCTGGTGGTCAATTTCATCATCACCATCCGCCTGACGCTGCCGGTTGTCCTCGTCGCGCTGGTCGTCGTGGCGCTGATCGGCAGCTCTTTGTCGCTGCTGGTCATGGTGATCGGGCTTCTGCTCTGGGATCGCTTCGCCATCGTCATGCGCAGCGCCACCCAGCAGCTGGCCTCGCGCGAATACATCACCTCGGCGCGCACCATCGGCAGCTCCACCACCCGCATCCTGATCCGGGAGATCATGCCCAACATCATGGGGCCGCTGATCGTCGTCGCCTCGATCGAGCTGGCCCACGCCATCCTTCTGGAGGCCGCGCTGTCCTTCCTCGGCCTCGGCGTCCAGCCGCCCAACGTGTCCTGGGGGCTGATGGTGGCCGAAGCCAAAAGCCAGCTCCTGTTCCGGCCCTGGATGATTGCCGTGCCGGGCGCCGCCCTGGTGCTGCTGATCTTCGCGATCAATCTCGTCGGCGATGCCCTGCGCGATGTCACGACGCCGGAGGGCAAGGCATGAGCATGACCGCCCCCATCCTCGAAGTATCCGGCCTCAAGGTCGAGATCCCCGTCCGCGATACCGTGCTGCGCCCCGTTCGCGGCATCGACATCAGCGTCGCCAAGGGCGAGACCGTCGCCATCGTCGGCGAATCGGGCTGTGGCAAGAGCCTGACGGCGCTCGCCATCATGGGCCTCCTGCCGCGCCAGGCGCGGCTGACGTCCGACCGCATCGATCTCAACGGCGAATCCCTCAGCGAGGCCTCGCCGCGGCGCTGGCGCAAATTGCGCGGCGACCGCATCGCCATGATCTTCCAGGATCCGATGACGGCCCTCGATCCCTGCTACCGGATCGGCGACCAGATGGCCGAGATCCTGAAGCAGCATCGCAAGGTCTCGCGCAGCGCGGCCCGCGAACGCTCGCTGGAACTCTTGCGCAAGGTCGGCATCCCGTCGCCCGAGGAACGGCTGAACCAGTATCCGCACCAGCTCTCCGGCGGCCTGCGCCAGCGCGTGATGATCGCCATGGCGCTGCTGTGCGAGCCCGAACTGATCATCGCGGACGAGCCGACCACGGCTCTCGACGTGACCATCCAGGCCCAGATCCTGCGGCTGTTGCGCGACATCCAGCGCGAGACCGGCATCGGCCTGATCCTGATCACCCACGATCTCGGCGTGGTCGCCGGCATGGCCGACCGCATCGTCGTGATGTATGGCGGCGAGGTCGTCGAGGCGGGGACGTGCGACGAGGTGCTTGCAAGGCCGCTGCACCCCTATACCGAGGGGCTGATGCGCTCGATCCCGGTGCCGGGCGAGACCCGGCGCGGCGAGACGCTGGGCTTCATTCCGGGCGTCGTGCCGCGCCAGACCGGCGACCTGACGCGCTGCGGCTTCCTGGAGCGCTGTCCCTATGCCCATGCGTCCTGCGCCGAAGGGTCGATCGCGCTGCGCGACGCCGGCGCCGGCCATCTGATGCGCTGCGTCCTGCCGGCCGCCGGCAGCGGACGCGATCCCGAAGCCTGGACACGGCACTCGGAGGCAAGCTCATGAGCGAGACCGTTCTCAGCATGCGCGGCGTCACGCGCGACTATGCCGTCGGCGGCGCCTTCCGCAAGAAGGCGACCCTGCGGGCCCTGCGCGGCATCGATCTCAGCGTCGACCGTGGCCGCACGCTCGGCCTCGTCGGCGAATCCGGCTGCGGCAAGAGCACGCTCGCCCGCATCCTTCTCGGCATCGAGGACCCGACTTCGGGGACCGTGCTCGTGTCCGGCCGGCCTATCCAGGACTATGAGCGTCTGGCCCGGGCCCGGCTGATCCAGCCGGTGTTCCAGGATCCCTATTCCTCGCTCAATCCGCGCATGTCCGTCGAGGCGATCATCGGCGCGCCGCTGAAGGTGCGCGGCGAGGGGACGGCCGCGTCGCGGCGCACTCGCGTTCACGAGATGGCCGGCGAGGTCGGGCTGCCGCGGCATCTGGTCGAGGCCTATCCCAGCCAGCTCTCGGGCGGCCAGCGCCAGCGCGTCGCGATCGCCCGGGCACTGATCGGCGAGCCGGAAATCCTGATCTGCGACGAGCCGACATCGGCCCTCGACGTCTCGGTGCAGAGCCAGATCCTCAATCTCCTGCACAGGCTGAAGCAGGAATTGAACCTGACGATGATCCTGATCAGCCACAACCTCGCCGTGGTGCACCACCTCGCCGACGAGGTGGCGGTGATGTATCTCGGCCAGATCGTCGAGCGGGGCGACGCCGACGCGATCTTCGAGCGGCCATGCCATCCCTACAGCGACGCCCTCTTGAAGGCGGTGCTGCCGCCGCGCGCTGGCGCCCGCCTGCCCGAGCTCGGCCTTGAGGCCGAGTTCCCCAGCCCGGTCAATCCGCCGTCCGGCTGCGCCTTCCATCCGCGCTGTCCCAAAGCCGACGCGCTGTGCGCCGAGGTCGACCCGAACCCGGCCGGCATCGACCCCGTCTTTCGCTGTCACCACCCGAACAATTTCGGCGCCGCGGCGCATCCCGCGCAGGCGGCAGGCTGAGGGGACCGCATATGGATTCCGAGATCGATTACCGGCTGGACGAGCGCTGCATCTTCGCCGAGGGCGAGAGCTTCGGCGCCGCGGGTCCCTACGAGCGGCTGTCGGGCCGGGTGATCTTCCGGGTCGATCCCGCGGCCGAGGCCCAGCGCGTCGTGACCGATATCGGTCTTGCCCCCGTCGATGCCGAGGGCCGCGTCGTCTTCGAGGCGGATTTCTGCATCCTGCGGCCGGTCGATCTGTCGCGCGGCAATCGCCGGCTGTTCTTCGACTACGGCAATCGCGGCAACAAGCGCGCGCTGCAGTTCTTCAACGACGCGCCGTCCACCAACGACCCGCGTACCCGCGCCGATGCCGGCAACGGCTTCCTGATGCGGCGCGGCTATTCGGTCGGCTGGCTCGCCTGGCAGGGCGACCTGTTGCCCGGCAACGGCCGCATGCTGCTCGACGCACCGGTGGCGAGCGAGAACGGCCGTCCGATCACTGGCCGGACCCGCTCGGAGTTCATTGCGGTGGAGCCCGGAACGCGGGTGTTCCCGCTGAGCTCGCTGGTCTCCACGCGCAGCTATCCCACCGTCTCGCTCGACACCCGCACCGCGCGGCTGACCCGGCGGCGCTACGCCCACAGCGTGCGCGAGGAGATTCCGGCCGATGCCTGGGCGTTTGCCCGCACCGAGCGCGGCGGCGGTGTCGACAATCAGGGCATGGAAGAGGCGATCATCGCCTCCGACTGCCATGTCTTCCTGCCGGACGGCTTCGAGACCGGCTGGATCTACGAGATCGTCTACGAGGCGCGCGACCCGCTGGTTCTCGGCGTCGGCCATGTCGCCGTGCGCGACTTCGTCAGCTTCCTGAAGCACGGGGAGGCGACCGCCAGCGGGCAGGCCAATCCCCTGCGCGACAATAGCGTTCAAGTCGAGAAGGCCTATGCCTGGGGCCGCTCCCAGACCGGGCGCTGCATCCGCGATTTCCTGTATCTCGGCTTCAACGCCGACGCGAAGAACCGCAAGGTCTTCGACGGCGTGATGCCGCATGTCGCCGGTGCCGGCAAGATGTGGATGAACCACCGCTTCGCCAATCTGGTGCTGCTGCCGGGCCAGGAACACGAGAACCATTTCTCGCCGGCCGATCGCTTCCCCTTCTCCTACGCGATGTCCACCGATCACTATTCGGGTTGCAAGGACGCCATTCTCAAGCGGCCGGACACCGATCCGCTGGTCATCCATACGGACACCGCCTGCGAATACTGGCACCGCCGGGCCTCGCTGGTGCACACCGACACCAGGGGCCGCGACCTGCCGCAGCCCGACAATGTCCGGGTGTATCTGTGGGCGAGTTCCCAGCACTATGCCTCGCCCCTCGTCACTGCGCCCGCCAAGGGGCTGGCGCAGGAATGCTTCAACGTCGTCGCCACCTCGATGCTGTTTCGCGCCGGGCTGGACAATCTCGACGCCTGGGCGACCGAGGGCACGCCGCCGCCGGCAAGCCGCATCCCGGCGCGCGCCGACGGCACGCTGGTCGCCGAGGACATGTGGCGGGCGGCGTTCCCGCATATTCCCGGCGTCGCCCTGCCGCGTGGCCCAAGCAAGCTGGAACGGCTCGATTTTGGACCCGACATCGATTCCGGAATGATCGCCAACGAGCCGCCGGAGATCCTAGCCGGCGAGTGCTACCCGGTGCAGGTGCCGGCCGTCGACGGCGACGGCAACGATCTGGCCGGCATCCGCGCGCCGATGGTCCAGGCGCCGCTCGGCACCTATACCGGCTGGAGCGTGCGCCGCCGCGATGTCGGCCATGGCGCCATGGTCGGTATTACCGGCAGCTACATTCCGTTTCCCGACAGCGAGGACGAACGCGGCCAGACCGGCGATCCGAGGCGCTCGGTCCTTGCCCGCTACGGCACCGCCGACGGCTATGTGGCAGCGATCCGCCAAGCGGCGGAGGCGCTCGTCGCCGACGGGCTGATGCTGCGCGAGGACGTCTCCCGCGCGGTCGCCGATGCCGGCGAATGGGGTCGGCCGCGCCACCTCGTGCGTCTCTGACCTTTCCGATCCCCGACAGGAGCAACAGCATGCAGTCTCAGGCGATGGTCGTCTGTCCGCAGCCCGAAGCGGCCGAATCCGGCATCGAGATGCTGGAGAAGGGCGGCAATGCCGTCGACGCGGCAATTGCCTGCGCGCTGGCCCAGACGGTTGTCGATCCGCTGATGTGCGGCATCGCCGGCTTCGGCAGTCTCGGCCTCTACATGCCGGGGAAGGGGCTGCACGAATATCTCGACTTCCATGCTCCCGCGCCGAAGGCCGCCCGCCCGGACATGTGGGAAGACCGTGTGGAGGGCGAAACGCGCGACGGCTTCGGCTTCGTCCTGAAGGACCGGGTCAACGATCTCGGCTATGGCGCGATCTGCGTTCCGGCGGCCCTGCGCGCCTATGAGGACGTCCACCGGGCCCATGGCCGCCTGTCCTGGGAGACCGTCCTGCAGCCGGCGATCGACTGGGCGCAGAACGGCTTCTTCGTGCGCCCGGCCATGTACACCTTCTTCATGGAGGGCTCCAAGATGGGCCGTGCGGCGACGGCCGAGCGCCTCGCCTTCAGCGCCACCGGGCGCGAACTCTACTGCCGCCCCGACGGCACGCCGCTGACGGTTGGCGAGCCGATCCGCAATCCCGACTACGCCGCGACCCTGCGGCGGATCGCCGAACACGGCGCCGAGGATTTCTATACCGGCGAGATCGGCGCCCGCATCGCCGCCGACATGGCCGCCAACGGCGCGCTGCTGTCGGGCGACGATCTCAGCGACTATGCCCCGCAGCGCAACGCACCGCTCACCGCCAGCTATCGCGGCCGCCGCATCACCACCAACCAGCCGCCGGGCGGTGGCGTGATGCTGGTGGAGATGCTGAACATCCTGGAGAATTTCGACCTCGCCGGGCTCGGGCACAATTCGCCGGACTACATCCGCACCGTCTGCGAGGCGATGAAGCGCGCCACCATCGACAAGGACCGCCATGTCGGCGATCCGCGCTTCCTCGACGTGCCGTTGGCGGATCTGACCGACAAGGCTTATGCGCGCGAACTGGCCGGCGAGATCCGCGCCGGCGTGCGTGCCGAGGTGCCGCGGCTGCAGGCGCCGAACGCGGTGCCGGTCAACACGACCCATCTGTCGGTGGTCGACGACGACGGCAATTGCGTTTCCATGACCCATTCGCTGGGCATGCCGTCGGGCGTCATCACCGACGGGCTGGGCTTCCTCTACAATGGCTGCATGGGGGTCTTCGACCCGCGCCCGGGGCGCGCCGGCAGTATCGCGCCCGGCAAGTCGCGCTTCAGCGCCATGTGCCCGACCATCGTCTTCGATGGAGACCGGCCCGAACTGGTGCTCGGGGCGCCGGGCGGCACCCAGATCGTCATGGGCGTGCTGCAGACCATCCTCAACGTCGTCGATTTCGGCATGTCCGTGGGCGAAGCGGTGGCCGCGCCGCGCTTTTCCTCGACCGGCAATCCCGTCGACGTCTCCAATCGCATCCGGCGCTCTGTCGCCCGCGAACTGGAGAGCGAGGGTTACGAGGTGATCCGCAATCCGTACGGACACACGATCGGCTGGGTCCATGCCGTTGGAATTCGCCCCGACGGCACACTGGAGGGCGCCGCCGATCCGGGCCGCGACGGGGTGGCCTACGGCCTTCGCTGAAGCCTGCGCCCAGCAGAGCCGGACCCGCGTCCGGCCCGGGCCGGATGCCGCAGCGGCACGTGACATGACCGAACGGAGGATTTCTTCGGAACCGGCCGGCATGTGCCGCGTTGGCTCCCGAGTAACAAACGAAAGATCGTGACATGCTGGCATCCGAGATCGTGAGCGCTTTGGAGCGCGGCCACATCACCGAAGCAGAAGCGATCGAGCAGTCGCTCGTCGAGAGCATCGACAGTCTCTACGCCAAGGCCGGGCTTGAACACGAGGACGCCGGCTGGGGCTGCGATCGCGTCGAATGGCCCAAGCAGATGGCCCAGGGCCGCTAGTCGGCCTCTCCCCACCCCAACGTTCCTCACCGCTGAGGCCGCAATCCTCACGGCGGCGTGCGGGTTTCGGCCGGGCCGCGTTGCCGCCCTCGCCATGGACGCGCCGCAACGGTATGTCTGCCTTGGAAATTTCATCCAGGGGAGGGCAGAGCGTTGGAGCATCAGGACAAGGTCGCGTTGATCACGGGCGCGGGACGTGGCATCGGGCTGGCCACCGCCAGGCGGTTTCTGGCCGAAGGCTGGCAGGTCGCGCTGCTCGACATCGACGGCGAGACGCTCGCAGATGCGGTCGCGGAGATCGGCCAGCCGGACCGCACCCTCGCCGTCACCTGCGACGTTGCCGACCCCGATGAGGTCGCCGCGGCGCTCGACGCGGTGGTCCAGCGCTTCGGCCGGCTCGACTCCCTCGTCAACAATGCCGGCATCGCCGTCTTCAAGCCGATGCTCGAGACCTCCTTCGAGGACTGGCAGCGTTCGTTGGCGGTCAATCTGGGCGGCCCGTTCCTGTGCACCCAGAAGGCCGCGCCGATCATGGCCGAGACCGGCGGCGGCAGCGTCGTCAACATCACCTCGATCTCAGGCATGCGCGCCTCGACGCTGCGCGTCGCCTACGGCACCAGCAAGGCGGGGCTGGCGCATCTGACCAAGCAGCAGGCGGTGGAACTGGCGGGGCTCGGCATCCGCGTCAACGCGGTGGCGCCGGGGCCGGTCGACACGGCCATGGCCAAGGAGGTGCACAGCCCCGCCATTCGCGCCGACTACCACGACGCGGTTCCCCTCAACCGCTACGGTCTCGAAGAGGAGATCGCCGAGGCGATCTTCTTCCTCTGCAGCGAACGGGCGACCTACATCACCGGCCAGATCCTCGGCGTCGATGGCGGCTTTGGGGCGGCGGGCATCGGCCTGCCGACCCTGCGCGGCAACGCCCGCAACAGCTGAGGGACGGGGGATGGAGAACGCCGCCGAGTGGCTCCTGTCCGCCGCCGATCTCGGCGCGTTGCGCGATCTGCGCCATGCGCTGCACCGGGAACCGGAGATCTCCGGCGAGGAGGCCGAGACGGCGCGCCGGGTAGCCGCCTTCCTCAGCGAAACCGGACCCGACAGGCTGGTCACGGGGCTGGGAGGCCACGGCGTCGCCGCGGTCTACGACAGTGGCCGGCCGGGCCCCACGCTGATGGTGCGTGCCGAACTGGACGCCCTGCCGATCGAGCAGATGTCGGACCGTGCCTGGCGCTCGATGCGGCCGGGAACGTCGCATCTGTGCGGTCATGACGGCCATATGGCAACGCTGGCCGGCGTCGCGCTGGCGCTCGGTCGGCAACGTCCCGGGCGAGGGCGGGCGGTCTTGCTGTTCCAGCCGGCCGAGGAAGACGGCAGCGGCGCGGCGGCGGTGCTGGCCGACCCGGCCTTCGACGCCGTTGCGCCGGACATCGCCATTGCCCTTCACAACATTCCGGGCATCGCCCGCGGCCGGGCGGCGCTGATCGAGGGGCCGGCGAATTGTGCCTCGCGCAGCCTGCAGGTCACGCTGTCAGGCACCACGGCCCATGCCTCCTCGCCCGATCAGGGGCGCTCGCCGATGACCGCGCTCTGCGAGCTCATGCCCGGCCTGACGGCGCTCGGCCGCGGTGGCGAACTCGACGCGGATTTCTCGCTGGTGACGATCACCCATGCGTCGATGGGTGAACGCGAAGCCGGTATCGCGCCGGGTTCGGCCGAACTCTGGGCGACACTGCGGACCCTCACCGACGCCCGCATGGGCGAACTGGTCGCGCGCGCCGAGGCGCTGGTGCGGAACGCCACAAGCCGGTCTGGCCTCGGCGTCGCGATCCGCTACGACGACATCTTCGCCCATTGCGTCAATGACGGCGAGGCGACCGCCATCCTGCGCCGGGCGCTGGAGGAGGAGGGCGTGCCCCACGACACCAGCCTTCTGCCCATGCGCGCCTCGGAGGATTTCGGACGGTTCGGCGCAAAGGCCCGTTCGGCGATGTTCCTGCTGGGATCGGGCGAAAACCATCCCGGCCTGCACACGCCGCAATACGACTTCCCGGACGAACTGATCGGGCTCGGCGCGCGCATCTTCCTGCGCGCCATCCGCAACGTTCTCGGCTGAGGGCGCGGCGACCGGCTGGAACGAACCGATCGCCGCGACGATGTCAGCGGTCGCCGACGATGGCCTCGACCTCTTCGGCCACGTCGAGCACGTGCCAGTCGCGTCCGCCCGGGCCGAACACCATCAGGCCCGTCGGCAACTCGCCCGAGCGATGCATCGGTACCGTCGCGGCGCAGCCGTCGAGGAAGTTGATGGTCGACGGATTGCGCAGGACCAGCGCGTTCAGCCGGTCGAAATCGTCCTCGACCTCTTCGATCAGCGGCGGCACGATGGGCACGGTCGGCGCGATGATGGCGTCGAAGCCGTCGGCCAGATCGGCAAAGGCGACGATCGCCTCGGCGCGGGTCTGCCGGGCCGCGGCGGCATCGCCGGGGCCGAAGCTCTCGGCGGCCCGGATGCGCTTGAGGACGCGGGGATCGCCGGCCGTCTCCAGCGCGTCGAGATAGCCGCGATGGATGGCGTGGGCGTCGCTGGCGACGAGGATTCGGTTCACCGCGCCCGCCTGGGCGATCTCGGCCAGTTCCACATCGACCAGTTCGATGCCTTCCTCGCGCAGCGCCTTGAGCGCAGCCTCGAAATCGGCCTTCACATGCTTGTCCATGTCGTCGGTCAGGAGCGTGCGCATCACGCCGAGCCGCAGCGGCTTGTCGCCTGTCGTCGGGGCCGGCCGGTCTTCGCCGGACAGCACCGCATGGACCGCCGCGCAGGTGGCGATGTCGAGGGCCAGCGGGCCGATGCTGTCATAGGTGCCCGAAAGCGGCGAGGCGCCGGCGAGCGGGACGGCCGCCTGGGTCGGCTTGAAGCCGGCCAGCGCGTTGAAGGCGGCGGGGATGCGCACCGAACCGCCGGTGTCGGAGCCCAGCGCGAAATCGGCGATGCCGAAGGCGACGGCGATTGCGCCGCCCGAGGTCGAGCCGCCGGGAATGCGCTCGGGGTCGTGGCTGTTGCCCGGCGTGCCGTAATGCGGGTTGAGTCCGACGCCGGAATAGGCGAATTCCGACATGTTGGTACGGCCACAGCCGATGGCGCCGGCCGCCCGCAGCCGGGCCACGGCGACGGCGTCGCGCGTTGCCGGAGCGTTGCCGGCGAAGTGGACGGAGCCGGCAGTCGTGATCTCGCCCTCCTCGTCGAACAGATCCTTGACCGCCACGAGAAGACCGGCCAGCGGCTTTCCGAGGCGCTTCGGGTCCCGGTCCAGCGCCTCGGCCTCGGCGACGATGCGCCCGGCGTCGAAGCGGGTGAAGATCCGGCCGGCTACATCCTCGTCGAGATCGAGGACCCGACCGATGGCCTGGGACGCGCGATCGGCGGCGCGGAAGGTCAGGCGCCCGGAGGCGCGGCGCAGGGGCGAAAACTGGTTCACGGGCATTTCCTCGTCTGACGGCCGAAGGCCGTTCCATAGCACCGGAGACTGCCTGTCGCCGACAGGGGCGCGGGGCGTTCCGGCAGATAGGGCGGCGGGCGACGGGGTGTCGCCGCGCCGGTCGCGTCGACAGCTATTCGGCCGCCGCGAGCAGGCTGGCATTGCCGCCGGCCGCCGTCGTGTCGATGCACAGATGCCGTTCGACGACATAGCGGCTGGGGCCGATGATCGCAGTCTCCAGCGGAATGATCGCGCCTGGGCGGGTGGCCAGGGCGTTGCGCAGCGCCCGGGTCCAGTCCGAGCGTCCGGCGGCGGCGACCACGTCGATGCCGTCGAGACGTTCGAGGTCTGCCGGTGCCAGCGTCCCGTCGAACACGGCAAGCGGGGCACCGGTGGCGATCACCGGCCCGGCGAGTGCCGCGGCGCCCGGCGCCACGATGATTGCTGGGCAGCCGGCGGAAAGCGCCTGAACGGCCTGCGCCAGGGCAATCTCCGCCGTCGGGCCGAGACAGAGCACGGTGCCCCTCGGATAGAGGCTCAGCCGGTTGCTCTCGCCCGTCGGCCCCGGCAGGGTGAAGGGACCCGGATCGAAGGCCCCGACCGCCGAACAGGCGCGGCGGATGATGCCGCCCTTGCCGGACAGGGCCCGGCGCAGCACCGACACGCGGTCGCCGCGGGCCGCCCAGTTGCGGGCGTCGAGTCCGGCGATGGCCTCGGCCACCGTCGCGGCGGGAATCTCCGGCGCTGCGGGTGCCGGCAGGTCCTCGGTGGGCTCGGTCCGGCGGAAGCGGGCGACGTAGAACGGCCCGCCCGCCTTCGGCCCGGTGCCCGACAGGCCTTCGCCACCGAAGGGCTGTGAGCCGACGATGGCGCCGATCTGGTTGCGGTTCACATAGGTGTTGCCCACCTGGATGCGCTCGACGATCTGCTGCACCCGGTCGTCGATCCGCGTGTGCAGGCCGAAGGTCAGACCGTAGCCGCGCGCATTGATGGCGTCGACGACCCCGTCGATCTCGCGGGCCTTGAAGGTCGCCACATGGAGGACGGGCCCGAACACCTCGCGTTCAAGGTCGTCGATTCCGCCGACGCTGACCACCGAGGGCGGGGCATAGAGGCCGTCCTGCGGTACTGGCAGGGTCTTCAGCACCCGGCCGGCGGCCTTGCGGCTTGCGACATAGCCGGTGATGTCGTCGCGGGCGTCGGCATCGATAACCGGCGAGACGTCGGTGTCGATCCGCCAAGGGTCGCCCACGACGAGGGCGTCCATCGCCCCCTCCAGCATGTGCAGCAGCCGGTCGCGCGCGTCCTCCTGCACATAGAGCATGCGCAGCGCCGAGCAGCGCTGGCCGGCGCTCTGGAAGGAAGCGATGAGGATGTCGCGCACCGCCTGTTCGGTGAGGGCGGTGGAATCGACGATCATGGCGTTCAGCCCGCCGGTCTCGGCGATCAGCAACGCATCGGGGCCGGCATTGGCGGCCAGCGCCTTGTGGATGATCTGCGCCACTTCGGTGGAGCCGGTGAAGCAGACGCCGGCGATCCGCCTGTCGGAGGTCAGCGGACCGCCGACACTCGGACCGTCGCCGGGCAGCAATTGCAGTGCGGCGGCGGGAAGGCCGGCCTCGCGCATCAGCTCGACCGCGCGGGTGGCGATGAGCGGCGTCTGTTCGGCCGGCTTGGCAAGGACGGCGTTGCCGGCGGCCAGCGCCGCGGCGATCTGGCCGGTGAAGATCGCCAGCGGGAAGTTCCACGGGCTGATGCAGACGAAGATGCCGCGCGGCGTGCCGGGCTCCTCGACCTCGAGCCGCTCGGCCTCGTCGGCGTAATAGCGCAGGAAATCCACCGCCTCGCGGATCTCTGCAATGCCGTCGGATAGCGTTTTGCCGGCCTCGCGGGTGGCGATCACGGTCAGCTCGGCGATGTTGGCTTCGTAGAGATCGGCGATGGCGCGCAGGGTCGCGGCGCGCTCGGCCACGGGTACGGCCGACCAGGCGGTAAAGCCTGCTTCGGCGGCGGCGAGCGCCCGGTGAACGTCCGCAACGCTCGCCTCATGCACCGTGCCGACCCGACGGCCCGGATCCGCCGGCGAAGTGGCCGCGCGGCCTTCGCCGGAGACCGGAAGATCGTCGGCCAGCATCGGCCGGGCGGTCCAGACCGTGTCGGCGAAGGCCTGCCGGGCCTCGATCAGCGGGGTGATCGAGGCGGGCTCGTTGATCCGGAAGCCCTTCGAATTCCGCCGTTCGGGCGCGAAGAGTTCGGCCGGGGTGCGGATGGTCGGATTGGCGATGGCTTCGCCCAGCGCCTCGACCTCGGAAAGCGGGTCGCGGGCGATGTCTTCTGGCGCGATGGCCTCGTTGACGATCTGGTTGACGAAGGAGCTGTTGGCGCCGTTCTCCAGGAGCCGCCGCACCAGATAGGCGAGGAGGTCGCGATGCGCCCCAACCGGCGCATAGATGCGGCAGCGCGTGTCGTTCTGGCGGTGGACGATGTCGTGCAGCGATTCGCCCATACCGTGGAGACGCTGGAATTCGAAGCTGTCGCGATCATTGCCGGCCATCTTCAGGATGGCGGCGCAGGTATGGGCGTTGTGGGTGGCGAATTGCGGGTAGATCCGGTTGCGCCGGTCGAGCAGCATCTGGGCGCAGGCCATGTAGCTGAGATCGGTGTTCACCTTGCGGGTGAAGACCGGGAAGGTGTGCGTGCCCATTTCCTGGGCGAGCTTGATCTCGGTGTCCCAGTAGGCGCCCTTGACCAGTCGCACCATGATCCGCCGGTCCAGCCGACGTGCCAGCGTGTCGAGATATTCGATGACCGGCACGGCGCGGCGGCCATAGGCTTGGACGACGACGCCGAAGCCGTCCCAGCCCTTTAGGCTTTCGTCCGACAGCACCGCCTCGATGATGTCGAGCGACAGGTCCAGCCGGTCCTGCTCCTCGGCGTCGATGTTGAAGCCGATATTGGCCTTCGCCGCCTGCCGGGCGAGTTCCAGCGCCCGCGGCACCAGCGTCGCCATCACCGTCTCGCGGTGAGTGGTCTCGTAGCGCGGATGCAGCGCCGACAGCTTGACCGAGATGCCCGGATTGGAGCGCACGTCGCCCTTGGCGGCCTTCGCGATGGAGGCGATCGCATCGGAATAGGATTTGAGATAGCGCAGCGCGTCGGCCTCGGTCCGGGCGGCTTCGCCAAGCATGTCGTAGGAATAGGTATAGCCCTGACGCTCGCGCTCGCGGGCGTTGCGCATGCCTTCCTCGATGGTCTGGCCGAGCACGAACTGCCGTCCCAGAAGCCGCATGGACTGGGCGACGGCGCGGCGCACGACCGGCTCGCCGACCCGGCGTACGAGGCCGCGCAGGGCCGCGGCGGGACGGCTCGGATCGTCGTCGAGGATCCGCCCGGTCAGCATCAGCGCCCAGGTCGAGGCATTGACCAGCGACGAGGACGAGTGGCCGAGATGCGCGCCCCAGTCGGAGGGCTCGATCTTGTCCTGGATCAGTTCGTCTACGGTCTCTGCATCGGGTACGCGCAGGAGCGCCTCGGCGAGGCACATCAGGCCGACGCCTTCCTCGGTGGACAGGCCGTATTCGGCGAGGAAGCTCTCCATCATGCTGGGGGAGGTCTCGCGCCGCACCCGCCGGACGATGTCGGCGCCGGCGGCGCTGATGGCGGCGCGGTCGGCCTCGCTCAGGCTGATCCGGGCGGCCAGATCCTTCACCACGGTAGCCTCGTCCTCGCCGTAGCGCTGCCGCACGGCCTGACGGTCACCCGTGCCACGAAGGGCGGCGGTCGTTTCTCGAGTCATGCGTCACCTGGTTCGGCTGGCAGACGCGCGCGCAACATGATGCTGGGCAGCAGCGTGAGGGGGTTTGGTCGAGACTGCACGACCGCCATACCGGAAACAAGGGTCCGGCGCACCGTCCGTTGTGCAGTGCAAGATGGAGGGCCTCTATCGGTTCGCGGGTTTGCCCGACCCGGCAAAGACGGTAATCTCGCCGCAGGCGGCAGCGGCCGCAACATCGCAACGACGTGCCATATCCGATGATCTCCCTCCACACCCCGACGCCGACGCGCGCCCGCGCTCGCATGTCCGCCGGTCAGCCGACATGCCGTCCCGATCCGGCCGGCCGGCGCGCTGCATCCCGTGGTCGCCGCGCATGACGGTTCAGGGACCGGGTGGATCGCTGGCGAATGTCGAGACCGTCTCGGCATGGCTGCTGGATGGCGTCGAGGCTGTCGCACCCATCGATATCGCGCTGGCCGATGTTTCGGGCCTGATCGCGGCGAAGGCGGTGCAGGCCCCGCGCGCCGCGCCGGACCGCGACGAGGCGGCGCTGGATGGCTGGGCGCTGGCCTCCGCCGATCTCGTCGGCGCGTCGTCCTATGCGCCGGCCATGCTGGCCGTGCCGCCGAGCTGGATTGCCGTCGGCGCGCCAATGCCGGAGGGCTGCGACTGCGTCGTGGACGCCGAATGGGTGGAGGCGGACGGCCCCTTTGCGCAGGTAACCTGCGAAGCCATTCCCGGCGAGGGCGTGCGGCGGGCCGGCGACGATATCGCTAGAGGTGCCGGCTTGTTGCAGCCGGGGCAACGCATCTCGGTGTTCGATATCGCCTGCGCGCGGGCCCTTGGCCTTGCGACCCTGCCGGTCCGTCGGCCCCGGTTGAGGCTCGTGGACCTCTCATCCGACGGCGTCCGGCTGACGGCCTATCTGATCGCGGCACGGGCGGTGGCGGCAGGGGCCGAGACGATACGGGTAACGTCCGAGCGCGACGCGGCATCCATCGCCACCGCTATGGCGGGAGCGGCGGATCTGGTGGTCGTCATCGGCGGCACCGGCGCCGGCCACGACGATGCAACGCCCGCGGCGCTCGCTCGGGACGGCGCGCTTCACGCCCATGGGCTTGCGCTTCGCCCCGGGCGGACCGCAGCCATCGGCCGGATCGGCGGGGTGCCGGTCGTGGCGCTGCCGGGACAGCCGGATCAGGCCATGGCCGTGTGGCTTGCGCTCGGGGAGACGCTGCTGGCGCGCCTTGCCGGGGCCCGCCCGCGGCCGATGGTTGCGCGCCGGCTGACCCACAAGATATCCTCGGCCATCGGCATGGTGGAACTCGCTCTCCTGAAACGCTCGGACGATGACTGGACGCCGCTCGCCTGCGGTGCCCTGCCGCTTGCCGAGATGGCCGCCGCCGATGCCTGGTGCCTGGTGCCGGCCTCCAGCGAAGGCCATGCCACCGGCACCATGCTGCCCGGCTCACTCCTCAACGAGGCGCCATGACCACCGATCCCCGCAACGCGGCCGCCGAGAAGGTGACGACGGGCCTCGACCAGCAGCAATTCCTGTCGATCCTGTCGCGGGAAGAGGCGTTGCAGCGTTTCGAGGCGGCGCTGTTTCCACGGCCGCTGCCGCGCGAGACAGTCGCGCTGGGTGACACGCTGGGGCGCGTCTCGGCGACCGACGTCCTGTCGCCCATCGACGTGCCGCCCTTCGACCGGGCGAATGTCGACGGCTTTGCCCTGCGCGCCGCGGATGTCGCGGCGAGCGGGCAGGGCCGGCCTGTGCGGCTTTCTCTGAATGCCGAAACGCTGGCCTGCGGCGTCGCGCCGACCCTGCCGGTCGCGCCCGGCACAGCGACGCCGATCGCCACAGGCGGCGTCGTGCCGCGCGGCGCCGACGCGGTCGTGATGGTCGAGCATACCGAACCGGCCGGCGATAGCGGTGTTGAGATCAGGCGTCCGGCGGCGCCGGGCCAGTTCGTCTCCCATGCCGGTTCGGACATGGCCGCCGGCGAATTGCTGCTGCGCGCCGGCACCGTCATGGGCTCGCGCGAGATCGGCATGCTGGCTGCCTGCGGCATCGCCGAGATCCCGGTGACACGCCGGGTCCGCGTGGCGGTGCTGTCGACCGGCGACGAACTGGTGCAGCCGGGCGACTTGCTCGGGCCGGCTTCGGTCTACGACACCAATGGTGCGATCGTCGCGGCGGCGATCAGCGAGAATAGCGGGGAGGTGGCGCGTCTCGGCGCCTTTCCCGACGACGAGGCCGGGCTCGAGGCCGTGCTGCGGGCAGCGCTTGCGGACAATGACATGGTGGTCCTGTCGGGCGGCACCTCCAAGGGCGCCGGCGATGTCAGCCACCGCATCATCGACCGCCTCGGCGCGCCGGGCATCGTCGCCCACGGCGTGGCGCTGAAGCCGGGCAAGCCCTTGTGCCTCGCCGTCTGCGACGGCAAGCCGGTGGTCATCCTGCCGGGTTTTCCGACCTCGGCCATGTTCACCTTCCACGACATGGTCGCGCCGGTCCTGCGCCGCATGGGCGGCCTGCCGCCGCGGACGGAGACGCAAGTGACGGCGCGAATCCCTCTGCGCATAGCCTCCGAACTCGGCCGCACCGAATTCGCCATGGTGTCACTGGTCCAGGGCCAGGGCGAACTGATCGCCTATCCCACCGGTAAGGGCTCAGGCGCGATCACCTCCTTCACCCAGGCCGACGGCTTCCTGCGCATCGAGGCGCTGGCCGATCATTTGCCGGCCGGGACCGAAGCGTCCGTGACCCTCTTTACGCCGTCACTGCGCATCCCCGATCTCGTCATCATCGGCAGCCATTGTACCGGGCTCGACCGGGTGCTGGCGCCGCTGGCCGATGAGGGGCGTGCCGTGCGCACGCTCGCCGTCGGCAGTCTGGGCGGGCTCGCGGCGGCCAAGCGCGGCGAATGCGATCTGGCGCCGATCCATCTCTTCGACCCGCGCACCGACAGCTACAATGCGCCCTTCCTGACCGAGGGGCTGGAGCTCGTGCCCGGCTGGCGGCGCATGCAGGGCATTGTCTTCCGGGAGGGCGATCCGCGTTTTGCCGGCCGCTCGGCGGACGACGCGGTCGCGGCGGCGCTGGCGGATCCAGACTGCCTGATGGTCAACCGCAATCAGGGCGCCGGCACGCGCATCCTGATCGACCGGCTGCTGGGCGCAGCCCGGCCGGACGGCTACTGGAACCAGCCGAAATCCCACAATGCGGTCGCTGCGGCCGTAGTGCAGGGCCGGGCCGACTGGGGCGTGACCATCGCGCCGGTGGCGAAGGCGGCCGGTCTCGGCTTTCTGCCGCTGGCCGAGGAATCCTACGATTTCGCGCTGGTGACGGCGCGGCGGGACCGGCCCGCGGTGCAGGCGTTTCTCGCCGCCCTCGCCTCGCCGGCGGCGCGGGCCGCGCTCGCGGAAGCCGGCTTCCGGCCGGCCTGACGCTCAGTCGACGATCTGCCGCGCCAGCGCCTCGGCGTCGGCGAGATCCTCCACCGTATTGGCATTGAAGAACGGGTCGACCGGTTCGGACGGCCAGGACACCGTCGCCAGCCTGTAGCGCGCGGTCCAGCGGTCGATCTTACGCAGTTCCTCGCCGACCAGCGCCTCGCGCAAGGCGCCGCGCAGGGCGACCTTCCACAGGCCGATGGGCGGATGGGTGCGCTCGCCTGACGAGGCGACGGCAAGGTCGGCGGCCTCGGCATCGCGCGCCTGGCCCAACCGTGCCACCAGATCGCGCGGCAGGAACGGGCAGTCGCCGGCGACGCTGACGACCCACTCCGCTTCCGGCCGGTGTTCCGCCGTCCAGTCGAGCGCCGCGAGAATGCCGGCGAGCGGGCCGGGATGGCCCTCGACATTGTCCGGCACCACCGGCAGGCCGAAGCCGGAAAACCGGTCCGGATTGCCATTGACGTTGAGGATCACCCCGGCGCATTGCGGCGCGAAGCGGTCGATCACATGGGCGAGGATCGGCCGGCCGGCGATAGTCCGCATCGGCTTGTCGCCGCCGCCCATGCGCCGGGCAAGGCCACCCGCGAGGATCACGCCGACCGGCGCGCCATTATCAGCTGTCATGGTCTGCGCCCTTGCGTTTGCTGCGCTTCGGTTCGTCGTCCACCGTCGCGAGATCCTGGTCGAAGACGATGCGCTCTGCACCCGACAGCGCCACGAAGCGCTTGCCCTTGGCCCGGCCGATCAGGGTCAGCCCGACCTGCCGCGCAAGCGCCACGCCCCAGGCGGTGAAGCCCGACCGCGACACCAGGATGGGAATGCCCATCCGCACGGTCTTGATGGTCATTTCCGAGGTCAGGCGGCCGGTCGTGTAGAGGATCTTATCGGCCGGATCGACCCCGTGGCGGAACATCCAGCCGGCGATCTTGTCGACCGCATTATGGCGGCCGACATCCTCCATGTAGCAGAGCGGCCGGCCCTTCACGCAGAGGACGCAGCCGTGAATGGCGCCGGCCTCCAGATAGAGCGACGGGGTGGTGTTGATCGTCTTCGCCAGTTCGTAGAGCCAGGACGTCTGCAGGCTGGCGGCCGGCAGTTCGATCTCGTCCAGCGCTTCCATCAGGTCGCCGAAGGCCGTGCCCTGCGCGCAGCCCGAGGTCAGCGTGCGCTTCTTGAGCTTCTCCTCGTAATTGGTGCCGCGCTCGGTGCGCACCACCACGACCTCGAGGTCGTCGTCATAATCGACACCGGTGACGACATCGTCGGGCTTCAGCATGTTCTGGTTGAGGAGATAGCCGAGCGCCAGATATTCCGGATAGTCGTTGATCGTCATCATCGTGACGATCTCCTGGGCGTTGAGATAGAGGGTCAGCGCCCGTTCGACCGGCACCGAGACCGCCACCTGCGCCCCGGTCTGGTCGAGCCCGGTGACGCGCTCGGTCAGGCGCGGATTGCCGGGCTCCGGCATGATGGTCGCAACGGTCGGCCGATCGTCGGTGTCTGACATGGGGGTCCTGTCGATAGGCTGGTGCATGGGTGGCGCTCCCGATGGTGTGCGGGCGTCCGGCGTGTCGTGCAAGGGTAGAATGTGATCCGGCGCTCATATAGGGACCGGACCGGTCGCGCGGTCACCGCGGCGGCAATGCGATGAACGGGTGCGGGGATGGCGCAACTTTCGGACGATTGCTTCGCATTCGGCGGGCCGATGATGACCGTCGACGAGACCGTGGCGCTGATCGCGGCCCGGTTGCAGCCGCTGGCCAGCATCGAGGCCGTGCCGCTCGCCGAGGCCGATGGCCGCATCCTCGCCGCCGATCTGGTCGCGCCGTTGCCGCTGCCGCCCTTCGCCAACTCCGCCGTCGACGGCTATGCCATCCGCAGCGCCGATCTGCCGCAGAAGAACGAGCGCCGCTTCGCCATTGGCGGCCGCGTCCAGGCGGGCACGCGTTCCCCCGAGGCGGTCCAGCCCGGCGAGGCCGCGCGCATCTTCACCGGTGCGCCGATGCCCGGCGGCGCCGATACCGTCTTCATGCAGGAGGATGTGCGCGTCGAGCCAGACGGGGCGGTGCTGCTGCCTGCCGGCCTGAAGCCGGGGGCCAACATGCGGCCGGCGGGCGAGGATGTGGCGACGGGTGCCATCGTGCTGCGCTCGGGGCGCCGGCTGCGGCCGCAGGACATCGCCATGGCCGCGGCGCTGGGGCAGGTGGAACTGACGGTTCGCCGCCCCGTGCGGGTGGCGATCTTCTCCACCGGCAACGAGATCGTCGCGCCGGGGGCCGAACGCGCCGCGTCGCAGCTCTTCGATTCCAACCGCTTCATGCTGATGGCGATGCTGCGGCGCCTCGGCTGCGCGGTCTCGGACCTCAACATCCTGCCGGACGACCGCGACGCGATCGCGGCGACCTTGCGCGACGCGGCGAGGGACCACGATCTGGTCCTCACCTCGGGCGGCGTCTCGACGGGCGAGGCGGATTTCGTCAAGGACGCGGTCGAGGGCACGGGCCGGATGGTGTTCTGGCGGATTGCGATCAAGCCGGGGCGTCCGGTGGCGATGGGGGTGATCGACGGCACGCCGCTGATTGGCCTGCCGGGTAATCCGGTGGCGAGCTTCGTGACCTTCGCCCATGTCGCCCGCCCGGCGATCCTGGCGCTGGCCGGGGCGGAGCCCGAAGCGACGGTGGCGACGCCTGTGCGGGCGGCCTTCACCTACAGGAAGAAGCTCGGCCGGCGCGAATATGTCCGCGCGAGCCTTTGCCGCGCCGCCGACGGAACGCTGGAGGTGCAGAAATTCCCGCGCGAGGGGGCGGGCCTCCTGTCGTCGCTGGTCGACACGGACGGTCTGGTCGAACTGGGCGAGGATATCGTCGCCGTCGCGCCGGGCGAAACGGTCGGCTTCATCCCCTATGCCAGCCTGTTCTGAACCGGCGGGGATCGGGCATTCGGCGGCGACCCGGAGCAGATCACCGGGCCACCGTTTGCTGAACCGGTCGCCTATTCGAAGACGATCGACGGCGCGCTGACCATCCGGCGTTCCTCGCCGACCCGTTCCCAGGCGGTCCGGGCGATCTCCCGATAGGTCTTGGCGTGCACGCTGTCCGGCTCGGACATGACGATCGGCGTGCCGCCGTCCGAGGTCGAGCGGATCTGCATGTCCAGCGGCACTTCGCCGAGGAAGGGCACGCCGATGCGCTCGGCTTCCTTGCGGGCGCCGCCATGGCCGAAGATGTCGTGCCGGCCGCCGCAATCGGGGCAGACGAAATAGCTCATGTTCTCGACGATGCCGAGGATCGGCACGTCCACCTTGCGGAACATGGCGAGGCCCTTGCGCGCGTCGATCAGCGCCAGATCCTGCGGCGTCGAGACGATGACGGCGCCGGCCAGCGGCACGTTCTGCGCCAT